>Ga0233437_1000417_pt1 | contig 100341 bp, 89 predicted proteins | sample SI_122_August201_FD_182714 | JGI IMG/M metagenome (GOLD analysis project Ga0233437, IMG submission 182714) | Seawater microbial communities from Saanich Inlet, British Columbia, Canada - SI_122_August2016_200_MG | ecosystem: Environmental > Aquatic > Marine > Inlet | place: Canada: British... | reverse complement strand
CTTCTCCCCCCCCCCTTGATAAAAAGTGTGCGACATCAGCCGTTTAAGCTGTGCGGCATACTCCGTTTAAGCTGTGCGACTTGAACCGTTTAAGGTGTGCGACATGGTGCGTTTTATGCAATCTACAGAAGAAACATCTAACCCAAACTCAACATCATCTTGTTCCAGCATTACAGATACCAGAACTTGCGAAGCTAACTCTGCATGCTCTTGGGATAGCAGAGCAAATGCTTGCCAGACCAAATAGCATCTAAAAAAAAGCAGGGTTTCCACGACGTGGAAACCCTGCTTTTTTGATTTAAGAGATTGCGTTGCTCTAGAAAAATATCATTGCTACACCCCGAGAGAGTAAAGCCGTGATCATCGCGATCACAACGGTAAGCCCAGTGATGGCAAACATATCTTTTGTGCCAAGCTCACGACGCAATGCGCCAAGCGTGGCAAGGCAGGGGATGTAAAACATCACAAAAACCGTAAAGGTGATCATCTGTACGGAGGTAAAAACCGTATCGAAATTCATTGAGCCAAGTGCCTGTCCGAGCATGACGAGGGAAAGCTCTTTGCGGAAAATGCCAAAAATCAGAGGAACGCCTGTAGCGGCTGGCAAGCCCAATGTCCAGGTAATGGGACGGAAAAGGATGTTGAAGAAATCTGCTGCGTGGAAATAATTCGCCAAAGCAAGAATTGCACTCCCCGCGATCAAAAGCGGCCAGGCTTCGACCAAAAATTCCTTGATCCGAAACCATGCTTTTTGTGTGACAGTACGCAGCGTGGGAATCCGATAAGGGGGGATTTCGAGTATTAGCCCGGGCGTATCCTCAGGGATCATTGCGGTCAAAATCCGCCCTACTAATGCGATGGTAAAGATATTTAAAAGATAAAGTATCAATGCCATCAGTGGACCCAAATAAAAAGCAACCAAGCCAAAAACAACAGAAAGAATTGCGGCACAAGGAACGAGGGTGGCTAATGCCGCTGCAACAAATCGCTCCTTGGGATCATCGAGCGTTCGAGTTGACATCACTGCAGGAACATTGCAGCCGTATCCCAAAATAAAAGGAACAATAGCCTTGCCGTGCAAACCGATACGATGCATGAGGGCATCCATTAGAAAGGCAACGCGAGACATATAGCCGATATCTTCAAGCAAGCCTAAACCCAAAAGGAATGGCACAAGATAAGGTAAAACAATACCAAGGCCGGCAATAACGCCCTGTAATGCCCCAATGATGATCTCTGTAAAGAGCTTGCCCTCGCCAAGATAAGCTGCCGCTTGGGTCGTGATCGTTTCAAGATAAGCAAGCAGTGGCTTTTCAATAAGCACACCCGCCCCGTAAACGACTTGAAAAAAGGCGTAGAGAATTAAGATAAGACCAACATAGCCCCAAAAGGGATGAAGCAGAAAATCATCCAATCTATCGCGTTTACTAACCCGCCGTTCACCACGTTTCACAAACTTGCGCTCTAAATCACTCGCTAAACGATGACGCGCCATGCGCTCATTTTCTTCTATTTCAAGATAATTGCTTGTATCTATGCTTTCTTTCTTCCCCATTCGCAAAGCTGTTAAAAAAAGAGGTTTTACACCACGCCCACGGCTGGCAACGAGCGGCATCACAGGCACACCTAATTTCGCTTGCAGTGCAGGGCCATCGAGCCTTAATCCAATACGGGAGGCTTCATCCATCATATTCATCGCTACGATCACAGGGGCTTTCATGGCGAGCAACTCTAAAGTTAACTCAAGCCCTTGCGCGACATGCGAAGCATCCAAAACATTAATGATTAGATCCACATCTTCAGAAAGCAAATAACGGCTGGCTTCACGTTCAGCAGGGTTTGTTCCTGCAAGCGTATAAGTGCCCGGTAAATCGACAACTTCTATGGTCTCTCCGCCAACTCGCACGCTGCTTTCAGTAAATGTAACTGTTGTGCCTGTAAAATTCCCTGTTTCTGCCTTATACCCCGCAACCTGATTAAAAAGCGTACTTTTGCCACAATTTGGCTGTCCAATTAATGCTATTCGCATTCTTTATCCTCAACAAAGATCTTTTTCGCCACGCCACGCCCCAGCGCAATCTCGCGCCCATGCACATCGACCAAAAGCGGACCGCCCATAGGGGCTTCCCGCAAAACACGCACGCAATCACCAGGGTAAATCCCGTGTTGCGTCAATTTATCTTCTAAACCAGTTCCGCCATCTAAACGCAAGATGCGCACCAAATCCCCTTTTTTTACATCCAACAAAACCATTTTTACCTCGTCGTTTTATTTCAGACAGGTTATATCCTATATACACGCTGCCGCCAAGTGATAATTGTCACCCATAGGGTAAAATTAGCCCTGCAAGTATAAAGGAAAATCGAGGAAAAAGATGAAAATCCCCAAAGAATTAATTAAATATCTACAAAAATCTACACATATTGCTATATTAACAGGTGCGGGGATTTCTGCGGAATCCGGATTAAATACCTTCAGAGAAGCCCAAACAGGATTCTGGTCTCAATACCGCCCTGAAGATTTGGCAACTCCGCAAGCCTTCGCTCGTGACCCCAAACTTGTCTGGGACTGGTACGCGATGCGGCGAAATAAAGTTGCTGAGGCGTCCTCCAATTCCGGGCATTTTGCCCTTGTGGATATGGAAAGCCGCACCCCAAACTTTACCCTCATCACCCAAAACGTGGATGGCTACCATGTCCAGGCGGGCAGCAAAAATGTGCTGGAATTACACGGCAATATCCAGAAAGTGCGCTGTTTCGATGGATGTGGTATTGTAGATGATTGGGAGGACAACAGCGAAGTCCCCCATTGTCCAAAATGTAATGCCTACCTCCGCCCCGATGTGGTCTGGTTCGGTGAATCCTTGCCGCTGGATGCGCTCAATGCTGCCCACAAAGCTACGCTCGAATGTCAGGCATTCTTCTCCGTGGGCACATCGGGATTGGTACAGCCCGCTGCATCGCTGGCGCATACTGCCCGCCAAAAAGGGGCTATTGTAATAGAGATCAATCTTGATCCCACCCCACTCACCCCGCATGTAGATTTTGCCCTGCACGGGAAGTCTGGAGAGATTTTGCCAGCATTGGTGAAGGAAACTTGGGGGTAATATTTTTTTGTGAATAATCCCTCCATCATGAACAACATTTTCTCTCTGACAAGCATAGCTCTGCATAACCGACGGTCCCGCCAGACAGTAGTGTTTTAAGATTTTCCTTTGTCAAAAACGCTCCTGTTGTGGGAGCGTTTTTTGTTTTCCATGGACCAGTAGCTCAATGGTTAGAGCAGCGTCCTTTTAAGGCGCAGGTTGTCGGTTCGACTCCGATCTGCTCTACTAAAAGTGCCCGATTAAACGCTCTTCTGCTTAATTTAAGTGAATGAAGCAGCCAATTACATTGCAAAGAAAACAACCTACATTTTTTGCTGACTTAACTTCAAAACAGTCTTCAACAACACATTCGCTCCTGCTTCCAATTCGTCTGCTGATGTATATTCAGCCGGATTATGGCTAACACCACCCTTGCTAGGGACAAAGATCATCCCTGTAGGACAGTAACTAGCCATAGTAAGTGCATCGTGAACTGCGCCGGAGACCATTGTTTTATGAGAGTAACCCAGTTCATTCGTTGCTTCAATGATTGTTGAAATAATATCAGTATGACATGCCCTTGGCTCTACCCAAGCTAGGCGCTGCGTTTCAATCTGAACATTATCCTGGATGGTGCATTTTTCAAGGAAGTCTAGTAAGCGCTGTTCAGCTTCTTCGAGTGTGGTTTTGTCGGGGTTGCGCAAATCTATGCTCAATGTGGCTTTTTCAGGGATAACATTAATCGCGTTTGGATAGAAAGAGATGGCCCCACAGGTAGCACGCTGGTTTTCGCCAAGTGAATTAGCAATTTCTCGCAGATAGGTGATGATGCGAGCGGCAGTCAGCCCGGCATCCTGTCGCATGGATATGGGGGTTGTTCCAGCGTGGTTGGCTTCACCTTGAATTGTGATCTCGTACCAAGCTATCCCAGTGATTGCTTCTACAACACCGATAGAAACTTGCTCTCGATCAAGTACAGGCCCTTGCTCAATATGCAATTCCAAAAAAGCATGGGGACGGATGCTTCCAGAAGGAAATTCACCAGCAAAACCGATGCGTTTGAGCTCTTCACCGAAAATGGTGTGATCCGTCCCTACAGTCTTGTAAGCTTCTTCTGGTGATATATATCCACAAAAGGCACGGCTACCGAGCAAATCATTGTGGTATCGCACGCCTTCTTCATTAGTAAAAGTAACGACAGCCACAGGACGCTCTGTCTGGATTTTGTACTCATTCAGGCTTTCTATCGCTTCCAAGCCTGCCATAACCCCTGCTGCACCATCAAAACGGCCACCGGTTGGGACAGTGTCTATATGCGATCCGATTACGATGGGGGCTATATCCTTTGCGCCAGGGCGAACACCGATGAGATTGCCCACTTGATCTATGTGAGTTTGCAGATGTAAATCTTTCATCCACTGCATTACCTGGTCGCGGGCAGCTTTATCTTCATCAGTCAATGCTAGGCGGCAAACGCCACCATCAGAGAAGGCGCCAATTCTTGCTAGTTCTGACAATCGTTTCATCAAACGGGATTTGTTAATCGTGAGCTGCATAGCTAAATGCTCCCTAAAATAGCGCGAAAAGCTTCCTATGAAACACAATATCCAATCTCAGCTTCATGAATAGTATCTGGGGACAAGAACGGTTTCACCAAATTCATACGTACCAGATCAGAGGCGAACTGGATGATATATTCATAATCAATTTTATATGTCATTTGTTCTCCCTTAGCATTTGGGGATTGTTCTTCGCTTTTTGTTAAGATTTTACTCTACAATCCTTGTCGGCTGCTACCATGGTTTATACTTACCCAAACATAATCAGCTTCATATAATCGGCACAGAATTCAACACTCGTGGGAACACAAATGCCAAAAAAAATAATCGGCGCATTGATAATCGGTCAAAGCCCCCGCCCAGACTTGGTTTTTCCTCTTCAGCATATGCTGCCTGATTGCGACATCTTACAAGCAGGAGCATTAGATAAGCTCACTTTGGAAGACTTGCCAGATACTTCAGAAGCTGCTTATCCGTTGGTAACTCGCATGCGCAACGACTTGCGAGTAGTAGTGGCTGAAGATTATCTTGCGCCTAAGTTGCAAGAAGCCCTTACTCGATTGGAAAAGGAAGGGGTGGTCGCTACTATTCTATTATGTGCAGGCACCTTTGATCACCTCAGTGGGACCATGCCGCTTTACAAACCCTTCAAAATTGGGCTCGGCCTGTTAGCCAGCCTTCAGATGAAATCCATCGGCTTGATTGCCCCAGTTGCAGAACAGGAAAAACCCATTAAGCAGCGTTGGGAATCGCGGGGTTGGAAAACCGCAACATGGACAGCTGATCTGGGAAATCAGGATACGGTATTTCGTCAGCAACTCATCGAAAAAATCCAGGCAAAGAGATTGGATTGTATCGTGCTGGATTATGTTGGGCATCCAGTTGAACAAGTTGAAAAACTACAAAAACTCATCGATATCCCCGTCATTGATTTGGGTTATCTGACAATGATGACCTTGGCTAACACACTGTAAGTTCCCCAAAATATACTGGAGAAAAACGAGATGAAAACGACCATAATTAGAGGCGGTACGCTTGTTGTAGGACAAAGCATCCTTCAACAGGATTTACTTATAAAAGGCGAGAAGATCGCGGCAATTGGGGAGCTTTCTAAACTTAAACCGGATGAAATAATAGATGCCAGCGATCTTTTGGTTTTGCCTGGAGGTGTTGATACTCATGTTCATTTCAACGACGTATTCATGAACACTATCAGCGTGCATGATTATTACAGCGGCACCCTGGCAGCGGCGCATGGAGGTACCACCACTGTAATAGATTTTTCCAACCAGGCGCCAGGTGCTACATTGATGAGTACCCTCGAAGCCAAATATGCTGAGGCCTCAGGAAATGCGTTGATCGACTGGGGGGTACATCCGGTCATCACTCAGCCGACGGATGCGACTTTGGCTGAGATTCCTAAAGTAGTTGCCGCAGGTGCGCCAACCATCAAGTGCTATATGATTTATCGAGAGGAAGGTCTGTTGATTGAAGAGCCAGACCTGCGTCGCATTTTGGCAGGTTTGCGTGATGCGGGCGGAATGCTACTCGTCCACGCAGAGGATAATGATATGGCAGAAGCTGGTATTGCGCGCCATATCGAGGAGGGTCTTACTGATACCAAGTACCACTCCACGAGCAAACCGGCGACAGTAGAAAATCGGGCCATAGAACGCGCTATTCAGATGGTGCGTGAAGTTGGCGGACGATTGTTTGTTGTCCATTTATCTTCGGGCGAAGGGATAAAAATGGTTGGGGCTGCCCGTGGAGAGGGGCTGGATGTGCTGGCAGAAACCTGTACTCACTATCTGGTTCTGACTGATGAGATGCTTCAACGCGAGGACGGGTTCAAGTGGACCTGCTCTCCTCCCTTGAGAGACTTGGCCAATCAGAGGCAGTTGTGGCGCGGCGTTCAGGATGGTCGCCTCGTGCAGGTAACTTCCGATGATGCCGCTTACTCTTGGGAGGCAACCCAATACGGTAAAGATCGATTTGACCTGTGTCCCAACGGAATGCCCGGAGTTGAACCGAGATTCCATTTACTGTATTCGCAGGGGGTTGCTTATGGACAGATATCCCTGCCTCGTTTCGTAGATCTGGTTGCCACTAATCCAGCGCGTATTTTTGGGATGTACCCTCAAAAAGGAGTGCTCTTACCCGGCTCGGATGCTGACATCGTGCTGTTTGATCCAGAGGCTCAGTGGACAATGGGGCAGCAAAACTCCCACTCCTGCAATGACTGGCACGCTTATGAAGGTGTCGAGGTGACTGGCAAGATACGGAAAGTTTTTTCTCGCGGAGAGTTGATCATCAATGGAGAAGATTGTCTGGCCCAAAAAGGACGCGGGCGCTATGTCCACAGAAAACTGAACCGGATGTGAATAATGAAAAAACCAACAAAACTGTATTCTGGTGCAACACCAGCACAGGTATCGTTAGATCTCGCCAGATTAGTGGATTTTCAATCCGAGGGAATACCCCTTGAAGAACTCCAATCCTTGCTATCTGAACATTTGATACCTCATCTATTGCGTTACGACCAACCCCAATTCCAATCCATGTTCAATGCCTTTCCCACATCTGAAGCCAAGCTGGGCGCACAGGTAGCTCTGAACTACAACCAGGGTGTCACCAACTGGCAAGTATCACCGGGTGGGGCTGTGCTAGAGGCATTATGCTGTGAGGCACTCTGTAAACTGTTTGGACTAGCGGAGAATGCAGATGCTACCTGCATGTATTCTGGAACCTATGCCAACCAACAGGGTCTCTATATGGCTCTTCACCGCTTTGCCGAACACCAAGGCTTCGATCTAGCCAAGAAGGGAATTGCAGGATTCGAAGATCCAACCCGGCTCGCAATCCTGGCTTCGGAGGATGCCCATTTTTCATTAAAGCATGCTGTTCGCACATTGGGACTTGGGGAAGACAGCTTGGTACTCCTCCCGCTGGACTCCAATCGTGGGGTTGATGAAAATCTATTGCATCAAATTGTTAGGGATTTAAAAACATCCAGAGATATAGTTTGCATGGTGGCGACTGCCGGTACAACTAATATTGGAGCGATCGATCCCATTGATGCCATGGCTGATGTATGTGCGGAAGTGGGTTCCTGGTTACATGTGGATGGTGCTTATGGATACGCATATAAACTGGTGCCTGAATGGGCACAGCGGTTTTCAGGGGATACTCGGGCTGATTCGATCACTTGGGATCCCCACAAACAACTCGGCGCGCCCATTCCCAATTCAGTGCTTTTTGTAAAAAATAAAGAAGAGTTTGCGCGTATGGCACTGCACAGCAATTATTTCAACCGTGCTGAGGACACAGTGCCCAACCCTGGAATAAAATCTCCCCCATCCACGCGCCCGATGTCGGCCTTGCCATTAGTGGCGATTTTTCGTGGTCGTGGAATTCGGCAGGTTGTTGATGATTTACGCTCCCCTTTGGTTGCAATTCGAGAACTAGCTGACATGCTCAACGACCAAGCGGATGTTGAAGTGTTGCACACACCTGAAACTGGCATACTGTGCTTTCGTATGACCCCGGAAAAAGTAGACACCCAGAATCTGGATACTCTACAGCAAGAGCTTTACGAACGCATCATGTTTTTGGGAACACGATCCATTTCAATGACAAAACTGGACGGGCTTACCGCCTTACGATTGGTTATTGTTTCTCCCAATCCTGCATATGAAGATCTATGTGAAACGATTGATGTATTAAAAGAATTAGTTGAACTCAATGCCTTTGGATAATCTGAAGTAAACAGTCGTTCTCTGGGATGCTGTTTGAAAAGTTAGCGTGGAGCTACATTGGCTAAGCACCTATCCTAAAAAATGCTCTAGCCGCCGTCCCCGGCGGCGATCTTTCTCATAATTTCTGTGCCGAGGACAGCGCAGAGACCGTTCTGGGTTATTTTTAGGACAGATTGTAAGGTCAGCATTACTTGACGCATCTCTTTTTCACTAGATTCTTGAATAACAACACTACTGTACAATCTTTTCCCCTATTTGTAGGGCAAAAAACAGTTCGGAACGGGTTCGCTAAAAGCGTCCAACAGGAAGATAGTGGGAAATCTAATGCAGAAATATACTGCGATCCTTAGCGGCAAAGTTTTTCAAATTAGCGCAAAACACCTTCACTTCTATAGCTTAGCGTACTTAACTTTTCGATGCTTCCCAAACGCTCTTTAGATTCAGCGTGATGCAATCTTTTTTGAATTTCAGCAAGGATATTTTTCGGCGTCTCAGATGATTCATTACTTCGGACATCGTTTTCCTCCACAGGCTTGTCTGCCAAGTTGCTTTATGCTACCATCGCTTGAGTATAATCAATCAGGAGAAAAACATGAGCGTACTAACGCTGCTAACCGATTTTGGCACACAAGATGGCTTTGTGGGCGTGATCAAAGGTGTTATCTGGGATATTTGCCCGGACGTAAAAATTGCCGATATTTCTCACCAGATAAAACCCCAAAACGTGATGCAAGGTGCTATCACCCTCTCTCGCGTTGCCCCTTATTTTGGGAATAGAACTGTCCATGTCGCGGTTGTGGATCCTGGAGTAGGGACGCAACGCCGAGCAATAGCAGCAGAAATTGGAAATCAGTTCTATGTCGCTCCTGATAACGGCTTGCTCACGCTGCTCATAGAGGATGCCGAAGAAAAGAATCTCCCGATAAAAATCGTCAAGCTACAAAACGCTGCATATTGGCTACACGATATAACCAGCACCTTTCACGGGCGTGATATTTTCGCCCCTGCTGGCGCACATCTCGCGGCGGGTGTCAGCCTTAAAGAATTAGGAGAGCCCATTAATAATCCCGTACGCTTAACATTTCCGCAACCCACCAAAACAATGACTGGCTGGAATGCAGAAATCACCCTGATCGATCATTTCGGCAATCTCCGCACGAATTTACCTGTCGAGAAGCTCAAAGAAGATGTGAAAATTCGCGTTATAGGACACGAAATTAACAAACTCACAAAATCTTACGGTCGTCGAGCAACCGGAGACTTGGTAGCACTGACTGACAGCGGAGGTTATCTCGAAATTGCAGTAGTAAATGGGAGTGCAAAAAAAAAGTTGGGAGCAAAAACAGGAGATTTAGTGGAGGTCATTCTCAATGGATAAAATTCTGATCACAAATCTACGCGCGCATGGCATTATCGGTGTTTATGATGAAGAGCGTATAACCCCACAAGATATTTTGATCAATATCACCCTCTACACAGACACGCACCTTGCTGCAAAATCTGACTTGCTCGATGATTGTATTAACTATGATGCGCTTTCCCAAAGAGTCCGCAACCATGCCGAAAACGCAAAGCGCCTAACGGTAGAGGCTCTCGCCGAAGATATTGCCAAAATTTGCTTGGAAGAAGCCAGGGTGAAAAAAGTGCGTGTCCGCGTAGAAAAACCCGAGGCTCTGGGTTTTGTAGAAAAAGTTGGGGTCGAGATCAAACGCTCTTAAACGGAACCCAGCTCACGTCCATGTGTGAGCCGGGTTTTCATCCCATAAAAGTTTTTTGCTTTAAATTTGCAAAGAGGAAGCCCCTCGCGAGATATTGTCTAAAAATTCCTGACGCGTAGCAAGGTTTGCTCTAAATGCGCCGTGCATTGCTGATGTGGTCATGCGAGCATTTTGTTTTTTAATACCGCGCATCATCATGCACATGTGCAAACCCTCAACCACAACAGCTACGCCCTGAGGCTTAAGAAGATCTCGGATAAAATCAGCTATTTGCCTTGTCATACGCTCTTGCACCTGCAAACGGCGGGCAAAAATTTCGACAATACGGGGGATTTTTGAAAGCCCTATGACTTTACCATCGGGGATATAGGCAATATGCGCGCGCCCCATAAATGGAAGCATGTGGTGCTCACAAAGGCTATAAAACTCAATATCTCGGACTACCACCATTTCGTCATATTCAACGTTAAAAAGTGCACCATTGACAATTTTTTCCGGGTCAGAACTATAACCAGAAAAAAGCTCTTCGTACATATTTGCTATTCTAAAAGGTGTGCGCTTTAGACCTTCTCTTTCCGGGTCTTCGCCAATTGCAAGAAGAAGTTTTTTTGTGGCTTTTTCAATTGCATTACTATCAAAATTCTGTTTTGTCTTATTTTTATCTTGTGTCATATTTCGCTTTAGAAAGAAACTGACTCGAGTATTCGAGTCAGTTTCTTTCTACTTTTTATTTTTTTCTGACTATCTCAGGCAATTTCTGGCTCGATCAAGCCATAGCTTCCGTCGCGCCGTCTATAAAGGACATTCATTGCATTCGTTTCACCATTATAAAAGATAAAAAAATTGTCATGCCCCAAAAGTTTCATTTGCTCTAAAGCTTCTTCTACGACCATCGGATATACGGTAAATTTTTTGCGACGAGCGATTACCATTTCGTCTTCGTCAAACTCTTCCTCAAAAGAGACGGGCGCAACATCAGCAGCAGAACGTCCATCGCCTCTGCCTCGCTTGCGCTTTCCTTTGTAACGCTCAATTTGACGTTGCATCTTACCCAAAGCTGTATCAAAAGCAGCTAAAATATCATCCGCTCTTTCTTCGGTTCGCAAAAGAATACGCGGACCTCGTACTGTAATTTGTGCAACCTGTCTATCTGCCGCACTACGCGCAGATTTCACATAAGAAAGGTCTACGCGGGTATTTTCTACTTCTTTGAGATAACGATCTAAATTCCCAGCTTTGTCGGAAACATAATCGTGGACATTATCAGTTACTTCCATGTTTTTTCCGAAAATTTGCACTTCGTGTGTCATCGTACCTCCTATTAAAATGGATTCAGACGGTCTCAAGACCATGATGTGGTAATGCTCTGGCAAGAGAGAGGGCGTAAACCTCAGCAGCATCACCTTTGACCAACGCCTCCGCACATGAGTTTAGGGTTGCTCCCGTTGTGGACACATCATCTATGACCAAAACTCTTTTGCCAGCAACTTTTTTCTCATTAGCAAGAAAGGCACTACGCACATTTTTCTCACGCTCATCTGCGCCAAGCCCTACCTGAGAAATTGTTTCTTTCACTCTTTTTAGAGAGCGAGGAGCATATTCCCATTTCTTTGCAAGAGCCAGCGGACGAGCGATTAGCCCAACCTGATTATACCCTCGTTCTCGAAAACGTTTTTTGCCCAAAGGGACAGGGACAACAATGTCTATATCCCAATTTAACTGATCTATATATTCCAGCATTTCAGCAAGCAAAGAATCTCCTAAGCCTAAATCTTGTCTATATTTCATTCCATGCAGAGCATCACGGATCGGTCCCTCCTCAAAAACTGCCCAAGAACGCAAAATGTTATAGGATGGCTTATTTTCTTTGCAAGAAACGCAAATCCCCTCTGAGGCCTGAGGCAAACCGCAAATTTCACATTTTGGTTCAGAAATGAAGGAAATGGTCTTTTTACAATCTTCGCACCAACGAATCCCCGCTTTCTCACATCCCCCACAGAGAGGCGGGTATAAAAGATCCATGCCCGCCCAAAAAAAACGATAAAGATAATAACCAATCGGAAAAGATAGCTTCAAAAGTCTTATCCTATTCCTGCCCCAAGGAAGTTTTCCATCATACTAAATACAGCTGGAGCTAAAAGAACAATAAAAATAGAAGGGAAGGTCAGAAAAGCCATCGGGATAATCATTTTAACAGGAGCTTTATGTGCTTCTTCCTCTGCCATTTGACGACGCTTAATACGCATCTGTTCTGATTGAATACGCAAAACTTTTGCCATACTCACGCCCAACTGCTCACTTTGAATTACTGCTGCAATGAAGCTGGTCATTTCTGCCAAGCCGATCCGATCTGCCATATCCTTTAATGCATCTCGTCTTAATTTACCAAGCTGCACTTCCTTAATAGCTCGAGAAAAAGACAAGGAAAGTTCGTTGTCCCATTTCTCACTTACCTTTGCCATTGCTGCATCAAAACCTAACCCGGCCTCAACACAAATTGTCAACAAATCAAGAGCATCAGGCATTGCCTTCTTAATCTCTTTTTGGCGGCGATCGATCTTGCTTTGAAGCCAAAGCTGAGGAAAGAAAAAACCAATTACTGTAAAGATCGGGATAACAACATAAGGGTTAACTTTTTCAGCAGACGAAGCAGGTGCAAATAAAAATATCACGAAGAGAAAGCCGCCTAGAGCACCGGCTATCACAAAACGAGAAGCCAAGAAAGTCGAAGCAGCCATACGAATTGGATTTCCAGCCAATTCGATTTTAAGTTCTGTTTCTTCAATAAGATGCTGTGGGGTGAAACGTGTTGATATTTCCCCTACTCGCAGGAGAAACGGGACAACAACACGCTCATAAAAAGGTTGTGAAAGTTCTATTTCCTCGAGAGAGGCCACTTCTCCACGCTCGCTAAACTCTTCTAAGCGCGAAGCCAGCAAATCATCGTCACTACCGGATGATGTTTCACGGTTTCCTGCCACAACCAGAGCTGCTACCCCACCAACAATTATAATTCCGCCAATAATCCATACCCAAATTGAAATGTCGCCCATTTTATACCTCTATACCTCGATATCGGCTATTTTCATCATCACTAAATATCCCAATCCAATCAATACAAGCGCGGCACCAAGAACACTAAACCCACAAGTGTTACCTCTCAGGAAAAGATTTTTCATATACTCATTATTAACAAACCAAAGATAGGTTGCCAGCAAAATGGGCACCATTGAAAGGATTTTCGCCGACTGCCTTACCTGGGATGTGAGAACTTTAATTTCACCTTTAATGCGAATACGTTCACGGATAGTAAAAGAAATGGTATCAAGAATTTCTGCGAGATTACCACCAACTTCACGTTGAACATTAATTGCCGTAATCATAAAATCCAAATCTTCACTGGGTATACGCCGTAGCAAGTTGTCCAATGCCGTCCCCATAGGAATACCAAGTTGCATCTCTTGCACAACTCGACGAAACTCGTCAGAAATGGGTGGAGGAAGCTCTTTGCTTACCGCTTCCATAGCTTGCATGGTCGAATAACCTGCTCGCAAACCGTTTACCATTAAGTTGATCATATCCGGTAACTGGTCATTAAAATTTGCCAATCTCTTCCTTTGCTGGCTCCCAACATACATACTTGGAGCCATTGCACCAACGACTGCTCCTATTCCGAAAGAGATAATATTTCTTCCACCCAAGAAGCCTGCAACAAATGATGCTATAACAACTGACATCACCACCAAAGCAATGTACTCAGCAACCTTAAATTTTAAATCAGCTCGTGCAAGAGATGTTTTTATCTTATTTCCTCTTGAAGATTTTTCTACACGACGGTTCACCCACTCTGTCAAATAAGAAGTCTCATCTTCTGTTGCTTTTTCGCCTTCATCTTCTTCCAAGTAACGCCCTAGTCTATCTTCAACTAAGTTACGTTCGCTATTCGAAGACATCACGATCCCCACTATAAGCAACACGAGCAAAAAAACAGCTGCTATTATAAAAAACCAAGTTGTCGTATCAAAGTCCATTATTAATTCCGCTATTGCGTACTACTAATTAGTATCGTCTTCTTTCACCAATACCAAAAATAGAAGGAGGCAAGTGTATACCCGAAGCTTCAATTTTGTCCATAAACTTAGGGCGCAAACCTGTAGGTCGCAACCTCCCTATTACCTTTCCTTCTTCTATACCTGTTTGCTCAAAAGCAAAAATATCAGTCGTTGTGATCACATCCCCTTCCATGCCACTAACCTCTGTAATGAAGGTCACGCGCCTCGAACCATCTCGCATACGAGCCTGATGACACACGACGTCGATTGCTGACGAAATCTGTTCGCGGATAGCCCGAACTGGCAAATCCATTCCAGCCATTAGAGTCATTGTCTCAAGGCGAGAAAGCGTATCTCGCGGGCTGTTCGAGTGAGCAGTGGTCATAGAGCCATCGTGACCTGTATTCATGGCCTGCAACATATCAAGAGCTGCTTCATCGCGAATCTCACCTACAATAATTCTATCCGGTCGCATACGCAAAGAGTTTACAACAAGTTGCTGGATAGTTATTTCGCCACGCCCTTCAATATTTGCAGGGCGAGATTCTAAGGTAACAACATGTTCTTGCCTTAGCTGCACTTCTGCTGCGTTCTCAATTGTCAAGATGCGCTCATCTGAAGGAATAAAGGATGACATCACGTTTAGCAGAGTAGTTTTACCTGACCCCGTCCCCCCAGAAATGACGACATTCAGCCTCGCCTCAACACAAGCCTTCATAAATTGCAAAGCCTCTGGCGTAATGGAACCAAATTGTATAAGTTGTTCCATTGTAATTGGGTTTTTTGAGAACTTACGAATAGTAAGTGTTGGACCCACAAGTGAGATAGGTGGAACAACCGCATTTACACGAGAACCATCAGGCAAACGCGCGTCAACATACGGGCTGGATTCGTCAATACGGCGACCAAGAGGTGCTACAATCCGATCAATAATGCGCATTACATGTTCATCGCTTTCAAAGGTCACAGGAACGCGATGCAATTTACCTTTTCTCTCAATATAGATGTTTTTTGCTCCATTTACCATGACTTCAGTCAGGCTATCGTCCTGCAAAAGAGGTTCCAAGGGACCAAAACCTAAAATTTCAGCTGTAATTTGTTCAAAGAGACGGTGACGCTCAGGTCTTGAAAGAACAATGTTTTCCTCAGCCAGTATTTGCTCAAATAAATCCTGAATTGAACGCCGTACTTCTTCTGTTTGAGAAATATCCGTAGATGGATCAATTTCTGCAAGAAGCTTATTTTGTACGCGCGTTTTTAAATCGTAATATGTTCCTGATTGAGGAGTCGTGTTCGGCGCATTTGCTCTCCTGGATTGCAAAGAACTCAAACGTGAAGATGAACCTTTTTCTCCTTCTTCGCCAGTTATTTTTTTTGCAGAGGTTGCACTTTGCCCTTGTTCAATTCTTTTCAATAACGACATCAATCATCTCCAGACTACCTTAGTCCCGTTTCATCTTCTGTTTCTATGGAAGCAATACGTTTTCGAATACTTTCTGCGAGAGAAAGAATCCCCTCACTTGCTGGCTGTGGTTTATTCCCTAAAATAAAGGGGATACCTCGATTAACTGAAGGAATAACAACACGCTCATCGAGAGGAATTATAGCCGCGACTTCAACCTTTAAATTCTCACCTATCTTTTCAGGTGTAATACCAATGCGTTTATCATAACGGTTCATTGCAAAAACAATGCGTTCACGATCAACGCCCAAAGACGATACCAAGTCCAGAAATAACCGCGTATTCTTAATCGCTGGTATATCCTGTGTTGCAATCAAAACGATAATATCGCTCTCATCAACAGATGAGAGCACAGCATCTGTAAGCATGGAGGGTGTATCAACTATTACATAGGCGTATAAACGGCGGAGGTATTTTAATACTTGTAAAAACTGTTGCCCAGTTATAGATTCTGCTTGCTCAGGGCGTGATGGAGCTGCTAAAACATGCACGCCTGAAGCGTTGTGCTTCACCATTACATTTCCAACTATTTCTGGATCTAATTCTTCGGCAATAGATGCCAAGTCCAAAATTGTATTCTTCCCTTGCTCGTTGACAAAAACAGCAACATCGCCAAATTGCAAATTTCCATCTACAATAACTGAACGAGTCTCATCATTGTGAAGCGCGATTCCCAGGTTCACAGCCACTGCAGTACAACCTGTGCCTCCCTTTGGCGAATATACAGTAATAATTTTTCCTTGAGAAGAAGAAATACTTGGAACAGTAGGTAAACCACTACTTGTCACAGTTGAAGCAGACGTTCCCTTTGCTTTCTCCTGATGAGCCATTGTTCCTGCTCGCCGAATAGCAGAAATAAGCTCATCTCCCATGGGCGGTTTTGTAAGAAAATCACGAGCTCCAGCTAACATAGCGCGGCGCATATAGTTCTGATCACTTTGCACAGACAAAATAACTACCTGAACAAAAGGTCTTTTCTGGCGTATTGCTTCCGTAGCAACAATACCATCCATGTCTGGCATATTGATGTCCATCAGAATAACATCTGGTTCAACATCTTGCGCTATATCTATCGCTTCTCGCCCTGTACGTGCTACCCCAACAACATCAACATCAGACTCAAACTGCAGGAGTTTTCGAACGTTCTCACGTGTTTCAGCGACGTCATCAACAATTAGAACTCTGAACTTATTGTTAGAGGCCATGCCTTCTCCAAAACTATCTCTTCAAATCCATATCTTGCGACAAAACCCATACCCTACTGGGCAGCGTAAGGATCTACATCATTGCCTAAAACAGGATCTTCTAACGTGTCAATACGGGGTTCAGATGCATAAGGAAGTTTTGCAGGGACTGGAATAGCATACTGGCTTAGTAAAAACTGCAAGGTTGCGGCTTCTGTTTCCATTCTAGATGTGTCGTTTGCGCCTCGTAGCGTCAGCGTTAGCTTTGCCCCGCCATATAGCATGTAGGTTAGGGATGTTGCATCCTGAGGAGAGACAATCAGAGAAACAACATCAGGTGCTACAGGTGCCTGTTCAGCATTTTCGCCTGGGGCAGGAGGAGTTTCTTCATCATTTGTTGTGGGCGTCACATCTTGTCCGCTTACAGGAAAATCTCCTAACTTAAGCACAGCAACATCTTGGAAAACCGTTTGGCAAACGGGTCTCGGGCGCTGCTCCTCAGAAGGGACAATATAAATTGGCTGCTGGAAAGTAGGGTCAAGCTCTACACGCCCTTGTGCAGCACCAGATGTTTCACTGGTTTGTCCTGCGCTTACACTTGCTGACAAACTAGGGGCTTCATCTGGCTTGAAACCTGACTGGGAAACAAAAGCTGTTCTGTTAGGTAATGCTGACTGAAAACCAGAATCTATATCGACAAACAGGAAACAAGCAATAACATTCACATGAGCACCATCAGCAACACCATAGGCCACAGATGAAAGCCGTGATGTAGGGATAGAAATAGCCGTCATGCTGGGAGGGATCAGATTTGCCCACTCTGGCCCAGTCGACGCAATATCTCCTATCCCACCAACCATTGATTGCGTAATGACCACGCCTTGTTCAAGTGGATACTTAGCAATTTTCCCGACAAGCTGATCTTCTCTTTGATCATAGCGGAACATAACCCCAAAGTCAGTGCCTTCTGGCAAAGATATGCTCCCCAAAACATCTTCTGTGATTACTTCACCTTGCGGGATTTTTTGTTTGGCAATCACAATATCTACTAAAATTGGGGCTGGGAGAGTTGTTACGTCCGGCTCAGATTGAGACCTAAGAAACAAAAACGCTCCAGCTAGAGCAACCAGCAAAATTAGAGCTAAGTAAATGAATATTCTTCCTCGACGCATAATTGGCTCCTTTCTCTACATCAACAGAGCTTTCGTCCAAATCTTAAAAAGATTTGAAATCCAGCAAAAGCTAGAAGTGCGAAATCCCCGATCAAAATATCTCTATCAATTTTAAATACTCTAAATAAATTATAGCAGGAAAATAATCCAAACTTATAGGAAAAAGGTGGGACGCTGCCCTTGGGCAACATCCCACCTTTTTATAATAAACTTACATACCAAACTAGCTTAATGAACTATTTACATTAGTGAATACGTTACCAATGATCGGTCCGAGTACTAACAATACAGCAAGAACAACAACGGCTACCAAAACAAGAATCAATGCATACTCTACTAGACCTTGGCCTTTCTCTTTCGGGGAGAACAACATGTGAAAGCACCTCCTTTTTTTGATAATTTCTTCATCATTGAAGATGACTACATTATAAGCCTCTTATATAAAAAAACAAGAGGACGAAAGTTTTTTCTACTTACAATTATGAAAGCTAATTAGCGGCTGGAACGGAAAAGGAAACTCGGGTTCCCTTCCCCACAGAACTATCAACATCAAAACTACCGCCCAACATCTCAACACGATCTCGAATGAGTTTTAATCCTAAACTACCTCCTTGGCTCACCATCTCAACATCAAAGCCTTTACCATTATCATCAACACTAACCTTCAATAGCTTCCCTCCTATATCAACATAGACCTTAACTACAGTAGCATGACTATGCCTAGAGGCGTTCCCTAAAAGCTCCTGTAAGGCGCGAAACACCATTACTTCAAGATAAGGCTCTAATCTTCTCTCTGTTCCTGAGACGAGAAGATTCATCTCTATTCCAGACTGCTCTCTAAAAGTTTCCGCATAGCGACGAATAGTCGGTATCAATCCCAGATCATCAAGCATCATTGGACGAAGTTCAAATATGAAGTTGCGCACTTTCTGAAAAGTTCGCATCGCAGAAGCCTTCAAGCTATTCAGCTCATCTTTAGCTTGCTCAATATCAACAGACAAGAGGCGCGTTGCAATTTCTGCTTGCAATATAAAATTAGACAAGGCTTGTGCTGGTCCATCGTGCATTTGACGCGACAAACGCTGACGCTCGGATTCCTGCGCATTAACGATCATTTCTATATTATTTGCTTCTGTTTGCTTGGCTCCACCTGCTTGATTTGAACTACTTCCATTTGAACCATCTGCTTGATGCAAAACACTTTTATATCGCTCAAGATGTGTTTTGTCATTTTGTAACTTATCGAGTTGCCCTCTCATTACAAGAAGGCGCTGCTGTGCTTCTAAAGCAGAATCATAAGCCAAGCGTACTTCTTCGGCAGACATTTGAGATATATCTGATTTGACTTGCTGTAGATGAGCTGTAATCGCAGCATTCCTTTGCGTTAGCTTCCCCACTTCATCCTGACTTTGCTCGATCATTAGGGTCACTTCTCTTAATGAACTTTCTGTTTCGTCCAGTTCAGCTTGAATATCAAGGCTTTCTTCTTGCATATCTTCGTTAGCTTTGGATAAAACCATTAAAATTTCTCCTAAACTTTTTGCTCATCATCGTCATATAGTTGAACCCAGCCACGCTTCAGGGCATATACTACAGCCTGCGTGCGGTCTTCAACACCAAATTTTCTTAGAATAGCTGTAACATGATTTTTGACCGTTTGATGGCTAATGCCCAATAACATGGCAATTTCTTTGTTGCTCATACCACGCACCACACAAGAGAGAACTTCCATTTCCCGTTTTGATAGAGGGTGAAAAGGAGTTCCAGGCTCACTATAAGTGCGATTAATATCTCTCATATTGCTCTTGATCCAATCATCTAACTCCTCGCGGGAGAAAACCTGATCAGCAATGACATATTTCCCTTTATAAATCTCACGAATACTTTGGATCAAGCGCCTGGGGCCAATTTCTTTCGCACAATACGCAGCAGCACCTGCAATAGCTGCATGCAACGCCTGCTCAAGATCGTCATAGCCAGTCAATAATAAAACGCGCGTAGAAAGTTTCCCTTGAACAACACGATGAGCAACCTGCTGCCCATTTAGGCCTGGTAAATTGACGTCAATAACTGCAATATCAGGGGAGAGAGATTGTATTATCTCTAAAGCCTCTTCCCCGCCAGATGCTTGACCGATAACAGTCATATCTGGCTCTAGCGACAATGCGTCTACAACACCTTGTCTAAATAGTGGGTGATCATCTACAACAACTAATTTTATTTTTTCCATGGCTGTCTCTTATCCCTAGTTTTTTATCGAGTATAGCACAGCACCTTCTCTGGCATATTCTAAAAATTGCAAAGACCTTCTTAATGGGCCCATTTATATAAGCTCATATTTTCTCCACCAATTTCTGGTGCAAAAAGACCCTCCGTATTATACACAAGAGGCAAGCCTTCTGACAGGGTTTTGTACCAAGACGGAAAAACTATGAGATATTCAACATTTTGGCTATCCAAATAAGACATGAGTTTTTCTTCATCGCTTATAAAGGGAATCACTTCTGGAGAGACTAACCCTGCCAAATCTACGAGTTCTCGCCCATCGAAATAGCCTAATGCGCCAATATCATGCGCAGCGATCAGCGCATCTGGGGCGATATTTTCTGCGACCCACCTTGCGGTAACAACCATTTCGCTTTCGATGAAGGCAACATCTTCTGCATAGGCTTTGGCACCAAGCCCATAGAAAGCAACCCAGATCAAAACAAGAGCGGTTCCCCATCCAAATGCAAGTTGCCCTTTTCGCACGGATTTGGCTTTCTCGAAAAGTTGCAACGTACCACTTATTCCCCATAAAAAGAAAATAGGCATAGCGGGCATCATATAACGTCCGTGCTGGTAGGTGACGGGGAGTTTCCACGCGTAAATTCCGGCACAACCAAGAAACCAGATAACACCGACAAGCGCAGCTACGTTTCGTTGTTTGAGAGAACGCCAAATATAAAAAAGGGCTCCTGGCAAAAGCAAGGCTCCTGCGCCATTCAGTGGTAGCGCTATCTCTGCTAAGAAACGCAGCCAAAAAGGAGAAAGTTCCCGCAAAATCGCGTACTCTGCTTGTTTGGCGTAAAAGGTATTCGGAAGCGGAGTTCCTGTGACGGCCAAATTGAAAAGGAGATATAGGGAAAGAAAAATCCCAAACCCTAAAACCACATTGAATAAATCTCGTGCTATTCTTTTCAAGTCTTTCCCTGAAAGCACTGCTACTACAATAATGGGTCCCAATAATGTTACGCCGCCCGGGCGCACCCATAAGCTGATCCCGACCAATGCGCCTAAGAGAAGAAAATTTCGCTTTCCGAGAGCCAGAAAAACCAAAACCGCTGTCACCAGAAGAGCATAAAGCAAAGTTTCCATCCCGGAAGCTGCTGCCCAAACAAGATGCCACTCGCCCAAAATGAAAATACCTCCCCATGGAAATTTACCTTTATAGGCTGCTAGAGATTGACGCAAGAATTTCTCGCCTAAAACAGCCAGCCCCCATAAAAACACACCACCTAAGGCAAAAGCCCAAAAATAAAAAGAGAGTTTTAACCAATAGCCAAGTGCGAGAAACGCTGACCAAAGTGGTGCTGTTGAGCCACCTGAAACTTGCCTTCGCCAAAAAGCCCACTGCCCCCACTCGACCAAATTTCTCGCGTAGGTTTGATGAATCCATGCATCATCCAGCGGAAAGCCTATGCGAAATTTCAACTGGCTCGCAAGCAAATATCCGCCCACACTAAGGAGAGTCGCGAAGGCCAAAATGAGATTATTTCGTTTCGATGACAAAAATTTTCGCTCCTTCTATTTGCTTGAGAAAAATTATTTTTTCTTCCGTCTCTGGTGCATCAAAAAGAGGCAACAATCCTTTGGTAACACCACCTTCTTCTAAAATTAAATAGCCGGCATTATAGCGTTCTGCAATCGCTAAAACTGTCTGAGCATCGCCGTCTGGCAGAGCAAGAGCATTACGCTCACTAGCAAGAAAATAGCCGGGAGGATTGGATACGATAACCGCTCGTCCATCATACCCTTCTTGTGCTGAGATAATTTTTTCAATGGATACATAAAGCGGAACACCCTCGTTTTGGGCTTGCTCACGCGCAACTGGAGAGAGTACCCGCCCCCACAGGATTGCCCCCGTCAGCAAAACGGACATCCCCACAAGTCCCACCAAAAATACTTGCCGCGCTTCCCGAATACGCCATCTGCGCTTTTTTGCTATCCATGCAATTGCCCGCTCCAGACCAACAGGAGCAAGCGCCCACCACAAAGGTTGGAGAGCCGCACCAGAGTGAAAGAATCCGCCCCGAGCACCAGCAAAAGGGAAAATAACTGTCATTACAAGAAATGTTGTAGCCCAAGCAAAAATGCCCGTGTAGACGATTTGCTTTTTGCGTTCTTTCCAGGCTCCCCAAATGATAAAGGGAAGCAAAATAATACCGCCTTGTACTCCAAGCGTTGTGCCCAAATTCAAACTTAAAGCCCAAAGGCGAGCTTTTATGATCTCACCCCAGCCTGATGCGAGCCAAGTCTCCATGGAGAGACTGCCAGCGGGGTAAGAAAAGATCTGATCATAGGAAGTAAGCCAGAGCATTTGATCACCACCTGGGGCAAGAGCTGCACCAAAGGTTATAAGATTACGATAAAGCCAAGGGGAAATGAGAAGAAGGTAGGAAATGGCAAGGACAAAGAGAGGAAAGAAGAAAGACGAAAGAGAAGGGCGTGATGAGTGATGGGTGATAAGTGCCAAAGCTGCGATTACGAGCCAAATAGCGCCATCTGCGCGGGAGAGGTGCATCAGAGCTGCAATAAGTCCCAAAGCAATGGCTTTGAGCCAAGTTTTGCGGATATTGAGTGTGAGGAAAAAGCTCCCGCCAAGCAGCATATAGATGCTAAAAGTATCGGTTGTGGTCAAGAAAGGGGCATAGTATCCGCTGAAGAGAGCGAGGAGGGCGGAGATGAGGGCGAGATCACGCTTTCTCGTGAGAGAAAATGCTAGGGCTGCGGTGATTAACGGAATTAAAGCTGAAAGGAGGATAAATGCCATTTGTGCGCTATCAAAGCCAAATCCAGGAGCGAGGCGTATCCCCAATGCCGAGAGGATGGACGCTAATGGCATCCAATAAGCATGGGAAGGGTGAGGCAATCCAGATGGGTTATCCAAATAATTCCATAAAAAGGGTTCGGTAAACCCTTTTCCTTCTGCGAGCTGAATTCCGGTCGCATAGTAATAATCCGCGTCCATATATCCGGGCGTAGATTGAGTAGAGGCGATGCTCATCGCTATTCCTAGAGAGATTATAAAAAGGATAAGGTAGCTGCGCTTGCTCATTTTATTTGATCGACCCATGTGCGTGGCGGACGGATAAGCCACCAACGCATCCAATAGAGGGAAATGCCAAGAATAAAAGGAAAAGCAAAAGTAAGAATTTCAAAGGCATGGGTGCTTTGAGTGAAAATCACCCATGAAGAAAGGAGCAGAATGAAAAGAAAGGGGATGCCCCATTTGGCATTTTCCCAGCGAGAGCGAATTGTTTTCAGGAAAAGCACCAATGGAAGGAAAAAATACGGAAAAAGGTCAGGTGTTATGCGAATATCAAGAAATGGTGTCATGACAATGCTGAGGCTAGCAACCCAAAGAAGACGAGGAAAATCTTTTCCGCGCGCTGAGCGCCATTCGATGAAGAGGAGGAGCAGAGCAATCCATTTGGTGATATTCGCGATTATTTTGCCATCATCAGGCTGCCAAACCTGGAGTGTCTCGCTGAAGAGTAACCCTTGTCCAACACGAAGATTAGCTCGGAGAGAACCGGCAAAGGGGATGATCCAATCAGGGAAAATAATGAGCGTAATAGCTACAACAACAACAAAACTCATGGCAAAAATAGAGAAAACACGCCATCGTCGGGCGGCAATGATCAAAAAAAGAATAAAGAATAAGAGTAGCGCACCTTTTTGCAGATGAAATGTGCTAAAAAGAAGTAAGATGCCAAGCACTTCCTCCCATTTTTCACGAAGAGCAACGAGCGCCAAAAGCAGTATAAGGGCTGTAAAGATTGTGCCGCTCCCTTCGAAAAGCGGATAGAGTCCATAAAAACTAAGAAAGAGCGTACTGAAAAATAGGACAAGGCTAACGCGAGAGCTTTTCCATTCTGCTAAATAGATACTCAAAAAACCAACAGCAAAGAGAGAAATTTCGGCAAGGCTCATCCATAGAGCACGCGCCTGGTCAAAATCTTTGATGAGAGCAAAAGGGAAATAAAAAATAAGTAGATAAAAAGGCGTGTCCAAACGATAAGGGTATTGACCTTCTTCGGCTGGTTGTCCGTAAATAGCGATTTGCGTCTCTTCTGCCGTTTCTGCTAAATAAGGATTATTTTCCGTAAAAAGAAAAGTTCGCGCACCCATCCACGGGACACGAAAGCTATCCCCGCCTGAAAATTCTGGTGTGATTAGATAATTTACTCTGAAGAGGATACCTACAAGAAGAGAGAAAGCGAGGGCAACCACGACTATAGAGATGATCTTTTCTTTCAAAAGTGCTCCGTATCACTCCCTATACTTTCAACCGGGAGATTTTGGAAAATATAATTCATCTAATGATGGGCAAATGCAATTATAGAGCAAAACGGGAGAGTGCGCTTAAATCAAAAATGGGCGGATAATTGCCACCCATCTCTTGAAAAGCTCTTTCTACGGCATCAAAATTGGTAAGCGCGCAGGAAAAATTTGATACTTTGCTTCGTAAAGTTCGCGATTGAAGATCTCGCCATCTGCATGAGATGGTGAGCTTTCTGTCAACTTGATAGAAAGATGTGTTGTGTTGATTTCGTGAATTTCGTCTTTTTCGACAAAATTTCCCGCGCCAGCTTTCATGGTTAACGGAAGCAATCCCAACATCCGCAAGCGGGATTGAACATAACCGAAGGTAAAGGTCAGCTTCCCATCAAAGAGATCGGCATGAGGCGTCACATAAAAAAGTCCGCCTGTACAGGCGCCATTTCCTATAGAAACAAGAGAAATAGGGCCTGTGTATTCACCATCATCCCATTTAAGTTCTGCCTGCCAGCTTGTGCCTTGATATATAGCAGCCACAGCTGCATATAAATAACGAGGGATACCTTTTAGCCAACTGATTTCCTCTTGAATAACCGTAACTACAGGCTCAAGCCCAATAGCGGTGTTATTTACAAAATAACGATCATTGACCTTACATAAATCCATCAAGCGGGTTTTGCCTGCCGCAATAGTTTTCGCGACTTCATCCAGATTTGTAGATACTTTCAAATTTGCCATTAAATCATTGGCTGTCCCCAAAGGAATCACCCCAAAAGGGGGCAAAGCTTCACCTTCAGGCACTGCCTTTGCCATCCCATGAACGACATCACCTATTGTCCCGTCACCACCTGCTGCGATAATGGGAGAAAAACCATCCTTCACGGCTTGCTCGGCTAGCTCAACACTATGCCCTTTTTTCTCAGAGACAGCAACTTCAAAATCAACACCGCTCTTTTTAAGAGCAAGTTCAGCTTCAGGAAAACGTTCTTTCGCTCGCCAACGTGCTGAATATGGATTTAGGATCACTTTTGCTACCATGAAAACTCTCCAATAAGAATTTACTCTAATATACAGCAAAATTATGCTAAAAACCATTTCATTTTTATGCTATTCCCAGCGAGAGAGTTCATTCAAGTTCATTTTTTCATCGTGCATGAGCATAAGCTCAACCGCGCCTAAGCTGTCATTCAATTGCGAAATCGAGTTTGCCCCAATGATCGGGCTAGAAATAACTGGGTCAGCCAATTGCCAAGCGAGCGCTACTTGCGTCACCGTTGCGTCGTGCGTAGCAGCAATTTCATCCATTGCCTCGAGCAGTGCCCAATTTTCCTCTGTAAAATACTTTTTTACGCTCCCCGCGCGCACTGAATCCGCTTTTTTATCTCGCCTGTATTTCCCTGTTAAAAAGCCAGCCGCCAGCGGGCTGTAAGGAATTACGCCAATATTATTTTCGCGGCAGATCTCTGCTAGCTCACGCTCGTACTCCGCCCGATGCACTAAAGAATAATGCGGCTGAAGAGTGTCATAACGCGCTAAATCAATTTTTTCAGAAACTTCGAGTGCCTCGCGCAATTGCTCTCCCGAATAATTGGAGCAACCGATCGCACGCACTTTTCCGCTTTGCACAAGATCATCAAAAGCGCGCAAAGTCTCTTCTATTTCCACATCCACATCTGCCCAATGCGCCTGATAAAGATCAATATATTCGATATCCAAGCGACGCAAAGAATCTTCAACCATTTTCTGGATTCGTTTTCCGGATAGCCCTTCGGTGGGTGGATTTCCCATCATCCCACGCACTTTCGTCGCAATCACAAGTTTCTCACGCGGAATTTTGGCTTGCTTCCGCCATTTACCAATAATCTCCTCTGAAACACCGCCCGGATTCCCATCCGCCCATCGAGAATAGATGTCGGCAGTATCAATAAAATTGATGCCCGCCTCATACGCTGCAGAAAGAATCTCAAAAGAAGTCGCTTCATCTGCTGACCAACCAAATTGCATTGTGCCCAAACAAAGCACAGAAACTTCGATCCCTGTCTTACCAAGTTGGCGATATTTCATTATTCCACCTCCACATAGATCCGCTTATTGATCTTCCCCTTTGACTTATAGTTGGTTACGCGCAGCGCACCAACTTCTGATGTATTCTTAACATGTGTCCCACCATCGGCTTGTAAATCTAATCCAACAATTTCGATCGTACGAATTTCACTGATCCCCTCTGGAAGCAAATTGATCTTTGTCCGGATCAAATCTGGGATTTGAAAAGCCTCCTCGCGCGACAACACTGCCACTTTCACATCATATTCTTTTTGGGCCTCGACGTTAATCGCTTCTTCTATCTCCGCTACCAATTCTTTACGCATCGTCTCAAATTCAAAATCCATCCGTCCCTTAAGCGGATCCATATTCCCGCCTGTGACGAGTGCGCCATAATCACGGAATACAACGCCGCACAAAATGTGCATGGCCGTATGCGCTCGCATAAGCTGATAGCGGTGCTCCCAATCAATTTCTCCATGTACCGATGCGCCAACTTCTGGCAAATTTTCATCCCCACCGATGAAATGAAGCGCATCTGCGCCACGCTTCTTCACCTTTGTCACCGAGTATTCCGTCCCATCAACGCGCAACACGCCAAAATCACAGGGTTGTCCCCCGCCTCCGGGATAGAAAGCTGTTCGGTCCAACACCACTGCTCGGGACTCGGCATCCACGCTAACAATTTCCGCATCAAATTCTTTTAGATAGCTATCCTTTTGGCAAAGTAACTCGGTCATTTTATGCTCCTCAACGAATATAATTTATAGGTACTAGAAAAATCTTTTTCCAATTTTAGCTGACTCAAAAACTGCTCCAGTGCAACCCAGTCTGCATCAGTATAGGCAGGGTCATCTTCGCGGATAAAATCTGCGCCATGCTCATAAAAAAGCAGATGCGTATATTCTGCCTCGCGCCAGGCATCCAGCACGGCTTCAGGAGAGCCGTAATTGCGGATGTCGGCATACCAACGGTCGATCACTTCATCTGGCTCACATTTGGGAACACAGGCAAGACCGCGCGTTTCCCAAAGCATGATGACTTGAGAATTTGCGGGCAGCTCTGCAATTGCGAACATCGCCGATTCGTACGTGCCCAAAGCATGCTCCCGATAAGATGTAGGAGTCTGCGCCCCGATCAATGTCTCGATAACCCGCAATTTGGTAAAATTCACGCCTGTCAGGAAGAGATTAAAGCCAAAAGCCAAAAGCACAAGAGCAGAGGCAATGCGCCCAAAACGAACTCCCCCAGCACGGATTTTGGAAAAACTCTCAAAACCTACTCCTGCTAAAATAGCCCACGTGGGGAAAAGAACAAAATAGAGCCGCGTCTGGATAAGCAAACGCGATGTGCGCCCCGCAACAGCCCAGAGAAGAAAACCTGTCAGAGTAAGAATTAGAGCCGTTTGCAAAGCTCTCTTTTGTGCCACGCTACGCTCTTTCCAACCAATCCAAACCAAGGGGCTAAGAGCCAGCATTAACGAACCAATTTCCGCCGAATAACCGACTTTGGCTTCTAAACCCCAAATCGTTGCCCGCCAAGGAAGAAAAATAGTATCCCGCCAATCTCCCCATGCCAGATCTCCCTGATATAGTGTCAAACGATGTACATCCATCGCTCCTGAGGGGAAAAGGAGCGGGTAAACAGGATTGCCTGTTGCGAGCAAATTTTTGATCAACCAGGGAGAAAATATCAGCAAAGAAATTCCTGCAAAAATGGAAATATCTCGCAGCACAGACTTTAACCCATATCTGCGTTTTGTCAGAAAAATGATCGGGAGGGCTGCCACGAACAATATCCCGGTTGTGTATTTCGTCCCCATTGCAAAACCAACGAGTAAAGCCGATAACCACAAAAACTTATCTTCGCGGCGCGATCTCCACAAATCCAAAAGAACGAAAACACTAAAGCCATAAAGCATGGCTGTCCATTCAACGTACCCCCACGAAAGCGTGTCAGAGATCGTTTGCCCCGCGAGCAAACTTACCAAAGCCACCCAAGCAACTTGTGTTGAGAATTTTTCGCTAAGATAGCCCAGCAAACCAATCAAAGTGAGCGAACCCAAAGCCCAACTAAAAATAATCGCCGCTTCGGTGCCGCCTAAGACCATTGCAAAAGCTTGCCCCATTTCCTGTTGCTGCGGCATTCCCCAAAAGATCAATTCCGGGAGATAATTAATGCGCCCTTCGAGCAAGTAGATTTTTGGCAAAGTCAGATGATAAACAAGGCTATCAAATGCAAGCGGCGGCGCAAGGGATTTACCGAGAGTCACGAAAAGAATAAAAAGAACGCCCCATCCAAGTACTTTTTCAAACACAGTGCTTTTTTGCCAAAGCGGAACAAGCGCACGCCATGCACACCACCAAGCGAATAAATCTTTTCTAAGGAAAATGCTCAAGAGTAGAAAACAGGCAACAAAAAAGATTGTCGAAAAGCCAAAGCTAACGCCCACAAAAAAGATAAAAAGTCCCAGAACGCCCATTCCTAGTGCAGATTGAAGCGCAAGAGCAATTAGAAGAGAGAATTCTTGTCGAATTGCGGGAAAAAGTTTATCTCCCAATGCACCCATCAGGGAAACCAAAGAAAAACCAATGAAGAGCTGCCAAAAGGCGCGTACTAAAACAAAAACTTCTTCGGGAGAAAAAGGTTTGTGAGTATAGGCGTAAGCCAGTAGCACAGACAGAAACCAAAGTGTGCCGCCCAAGCCCAAGAAGAGTTTTTTTCTAGCGTCCATAAACCACACTTATATCGTCTTCGTAAAGAAGCTCCCACCCCTGTTCGGATAGCTCATTCCCAACTGCCCAGCCTGGTTCTAGAAGGATTAAATTCACATCCCATTCATCCAGGATTTGCTGCGCTGCCTCGCCCCCCTTTGTAACTTGCTTCCATTGATCGATCATTTCTGCACCGTAAAGATCGGCGCGCCCGTCGATGAAGACGGGATATTCGCGCAGATTCCAGATCAGGTAACCGCCCCAGTTATAGGAGTTAAGGAGCGCACCTTCGGGCTGATTCTCCTCTATCCATTGTACGGCGGCGCGGGGATAGAGGGCATCCACCTTTTCGGGACGGGTAAGGAAATATAGATTTCCGAATGCAGCAAAAAGAATGAAAGAGATGAGTATCCCGTTGATGAAACGAGTTAGTTTTAACGGCAATTCTTGGGGTGTAGAAGAGGCTTTTGAACCCCGAGCAAGTTGAACCAAGCGCAGCGCGATCTCTTCATTCCAAAAAGAAGAAAACTCTCTGCTCAATACTGGGAGGAGAATAATGGCAAAAGGGGCAACATTTCGCTGAGAGACGAAGGTCATATAGGTGAAGCCTAAAACTTTGAATAAATCGCTAAAACCGAGTTTTCGGCCTGTATTTGCGAGGACGAGAATGAGGAGAAAAAGCATCCAGAGCATAGGGTGAAAGCTGATCTGATGAAAATTAGGAGATTGCCATTCCTGAATACTGAGGGAGACATCGAGGGTGTGAAAAGGAAGTCGCCAAAGTTCAAAGCCGCTTGGATTGAGCAACACAGCAAAGAATGCGAGAAAAGTAAATAAGAGCAAGTTTTTATGTGTTTTTGCGGGAAGTACATCTTCTTTGCCCATCCATTTATTGATAAGTTCGCCAGCCAACGTGGCAATGAGCAGCAATATACCCCAAACATAACCCCCATGCAGATTTGCCCAAAGTATAAAGAAGGGGATTAAAAGCCATAGTCGTGCTTTTTCATTTTTCTTGAGTGTGGAAAGCCAGTAATCGAGAATGGCCAAAAAAAGAAAGGAAAATAATTGCGGGCGTGGAGACCAGATTGGTGCAGCAACGAGCGCAGCAAGAAGAAGAAGCAAAGCGCGTAAAAAGGCAGGACCGCGCATCTGTTTTGCAGCAATACCAAAGGTAGCGACAGCCATCAACGAGACAAAGGATGCGAGCGCGAAATATTCCCCGACTTTAAAAACAAGATAAATGAGAACATCCGAAAGCCAGAAGGCATTTACCCAATCTGCGCCGTAACGCGTATAGGAGAAAATATCTTCGAGCAGAATTTCCCCTTGCGTGACCATTTCTTCGCCTGAGCGAAGATGCCACCACATATCAGCATCAGCAGGGGTGCGTGAGAGGAGGATAAAAACCAATAATAGGGCAATCGTGATGATGAGGCGATTAAAAAGGGATGCTTTTTCTTTTGGCAATTCTTCTCCTTGTGTTAGAGATTATTGTAACTTAATAAAAAAATCCCCGCTCAAAAAGCGAGGATCTTTGTCATATCTGATTATTAGTTATTCACCCAAATAATCGCGCAGTTTACGTCGCACGGTGGGATGTCGTAATCGGCTCAATGCCTGGGCTTCGATTTGGCGGACGCGTTCGCGCGTTACGCCCATTTTACGCCCAACTTCTTCAAGCGTGTAGGCTTGTCCGTCCAAAATACCATAGCGCAATTGCAAAATACGCACTTCACGAGGCGGGAGATTTTCCATGACTTCTACGAGGTGATCCTGCAAAAGATGGTGCGTAGCTGTATCGTCAGGAGGCGGAGAATCTACATCTTCGATGAAATCTCCCAAAACAGAATCTTCTTCATTATCCGTAGGCGTCTCAAGCGAAAGCGGGCGGCGTGCGACCTGGATCATATGCTCCACTTTCTTGGGCGGAACTTCAAGTGCTTCTGCCAACTCTTCCACAGCGGGACCGCGTCCTAGTTTTTGGGTTAATTGATGCTGAATGCGAAGTAGTTTATTAATTTGATCGCCCATATGAACAGGCACACGGATCGTGCGCCCTTGGTCAGCAATCGCACGTGTCACAGCTTGGCGAATCCACCAGGTTGCGTAAGTACTAAATTTATGCCCGCGTCGATAATCAAATTTCTTTGTCGCACGAATCAGACCGATATTTCCCTCTTGGATCAAATCAAGAAAAGGCACACCGCGCCCCATATATTTTTTGGCAACACTGATCACCAAACGAGAGTTCGCAGTAATCAAATGCTCACGAGCAGCCCAACCATCTTCGATCAAGCGACGCAATTCCGTTCGCCGTTTCATAGTGACACGCCCTTGTGCTAATTCTTCGCGTGCATTACGCCCACGCTCAATGCGCTGAGCTAAAGAAACCTCTTGCTCGGCAGTCAAAAGCGGAACACGGCTAACTTCTTTTAGGTAAAGACCTATCGTATCTTTTGTGTCGATATTTGCCAGATAATCCTCAGAAACATTCTGGTCGATCTTTTCCTTATCTTCCACTTCTGACGATGCGCTTTCAAGCTCATCATCAGAAGGTCCAGGTAAAGTGGCATCTTCGATAAAAGGAACACCTGCGCTCAAAAGAGCAGCGAAAGCTTCTTCAAGTAGTGCTACATCCTGCTCTGCATTTGGGAAGAAATTCAAAATATCATCAAAAGTAACAAATTTCTTCTTACGCCCTAACGCAAGCAACTTAATGATCCCGGGAGATGCTTTTTCGTCTACGTCAATCAAAACTTTTTCACTCATAAAATTAAGAAACACCTTTTCTGAAATTTGGCACCAGTAAAAAATGCCAGTAAATTACATCTTTCATATTATCTTATTCAGCATACAACTTTTTAGGGTTGAAAGCAACTCTCTTATTAGATGAAGAGCTTGTAAAAATGTTACTTCTAAACCCTTTTTCTGCTCTTTCGGATATAACATCTGCCATCACTCTAGAGAAAAAATCTCTACATAAAAGCAGATACCGGGTTATGAACAGATATGCTCGCTCATCTTTCAGCTTGCTTCTAACTATCAACATCTACAACACGGACACAAAATAAAAAGCACGGAAGCCGCAAAGCAACAGTGCCATTTCAAAGTGACCGTTTCACTATACAAAATAAAAGACACAAAGTCAAGTCGAGTTTTGTTTTTTATAGTTTTTTAATTTTTCTCGATAAATTTATCATTTTTCTAACAAAACCAGACACTAAAAAACTCCATCTTGTGCAGATAGAGTTTTATCTAAAAAGAGTCTTGGCACAAACCTGCTACTTTTATACTTTCGGCAAATTGCGTTCTAGAACCGAGTACAACTCTAAACCGCGCACTGTGCCTTCAACAACACAAGTCAGCGGATTATCAACCAAATAGGCAGGAATGCCGAGAGATTTCGTGAGCAGCTTATCTATACCGCGCAAAAGCGCACCACCACCACACAGAGCAACACCACGATCAATAATATCCGATACTAATTCAGGCGGAGTCTTCTCAAGAACCCTTCTTCCTGTTTCAACAACATCCTTGAGCGGCTCTTGCAAGGCTTCGACAATTTCACCTGTTGTAAGAGTCACGGGACGAGGCAATCCCGTAACCTGATCTTGACCTTGCACTTCCATACTCTGTTCCTGATCTTGCGGAACTGCGGCACCGATCTTGATCTTGAGTTGCTCGGCGGTTCTCTGGCCGATTGTTACACCATATTTTCTGCGCACATAAATGGCGATTGCTTCGTCAAAATCTAATCCTCCAGCTCGGAGCGTTTCAGCAGAAACAATACCGTACATTGCCATGACAGAGGCTTCTGTTGCGCCACCGCCTAGCGAAATAACCATATTCCCTGAAGGGGCGTTAATGGGCAAATCAATACCCAAAGCCGCAGCCAATGATTGCTGAATCAGATAAGCTTCTCGGCTACCAGCTTCACGCGCAGCCTCATAGACCGCACGGCGTTCTACGCTCGTTACCCCATAGGGCACAGAGAGCATAACGCGCGGGCGGAAAATTCGCATTGATCCGCTAACTTGCTGGAGGAGATAGGAAAGCAATGCCTCGGTAATGACGTAATCAGCAATCACCCCATTTTTAAGCGGACGAGCAACTTCGATATTATCTGGAACACGCCCATACATATCAAGAGCTTCCTGCCCGACTGAGACCATTTTCTCAGCAGCTTTTTCGTCATCAACTTCGATTGCGACAATAGTCGGCTCGTTAATCAATACTTGCGTATTGTCCGCGAGCCGAGTATTCATCGTGCCGAGGTCGATTCCCAAATCTTTGGAAAAAAGAGCCATCTTATTCTTCTGTTATATGCGCTTGGGTTTTTGGCTTCCCTCTGCGATAGCGTTTCACTGCATCCAAACGTAAATTGGAGCGGCGTAAGGCAGCAGACATTGCCAAATAGCGGTCGCTATCTGGGGGAGGTCCTTTTTCCATATATTCTTTGGCACGTTCTTGTGCAGCTTCTGCGCGAGCGATATCAATTTCTTCAACATTTTCTGCGCGATCTGCTAAAACGGTGACAATATCGGGCTGCACTTCTGCAACGCCACCGGCGACGCTAAAGTTTTCTTCTTCATCACCAGTGCGCACCTGCACCACACCGAAATTCAATGTGGTCAGCAAGGGAGCGTGATTAGGAAGAATTCCCATAATCCCGCCAGTGCCAGGGAGGACGACGATGTCTACGTCGCCTTCGTATAGCTTTTTATCTTGTGAGACTATTTCACAGCGAATTGGCATAACCTTTTTCCTTCGATCTTCACGCCTTCTTGGGGAGACTTCCCCTCATCATGTTCGAGGGGAAGTAAAGGGTGAGATACGCTTTAGACGGGAGGTGTTGATGAGAAGCATCCATTTTTTATGGGTAGCAAGCCAAAAACACGAGCATCCCGTGCTTTTCATCCTAAAATTCGCTAGGCTGTTTCCGCCATTCTCTTGGCATTTTCGACTACTTCGTCAATCGTTCCCGACATTAAGAAGGCTTGTTCGGGGATGTCATCGTGTTTGCCATCGAGAATTTCGCGGAAGGAGCGGATAGTTACTTTGAGGGGAACATAAACGCCAGAAACACCCGTGAATTGCTCGGCTGTAACAAAGGGTTGCGAGAAGAAACGTTCAATTTTGCGAGCGCGGGCGACGAGAAGTTTGTCGTCTTCGCTGAGTTCATCTACGCCGAGAATAGCGATGATGTCTTGGAGATCTTTGTAGCGTTGGAGAACCTGCTGAACTTCACGGGCAGTGCGATAATGCTCGTCACCAACGATGTTGGGGTCAAGAATTCGGCTAGTAGAAGTAAGAGGATCAACAGCGGGGTAGATACCTTTTTCTGCAATCGAGCGTTCGAGCGCGATGGTTGCATCGAGATGGGTGAAGGTTGCTACAGGAGCAGGATCGGAGTAATCATCTGCGGGGACGTAAACAGCCTGCATGGATGTAATCGAGCCTGTGCGAGTGGAGGTGATGCGCTCTTGCATTTCGCCCATTTCTGTGGCGAGGGTGGGCTGGTAGCCTACTGCGGAGGGCATACGTCCGAGAAGTGCGGAGACTTCTGCACCAGAAAGGGTCAGGCGGAAGATGTTATCAATGAAGAGAAGCACGTCTTTGCCTTCATCGCGGAAGTATTCTGCCATAGCGAGAGCAGAAAGAGCAACGCGCAAACGAACACCAGAAGGCTCATTCATTTGCCCAAAGACCATCACGGTGTCTTTCATAACGCCGGATTCGCGCATTTCACGGAAAAGGGAGGTTCCTTCACGGGTGCGTTCGCCAACGCCAGCGAAAACGGAGTTGCCTTTGTGAACACGAGCGATGGAAGAAATTAGCTCGGTAATAACAACGGTTTTACCAACACCTGCGCCGCCGAAGATACCGGTTTTGCCACCTTTGGTGAAGGGGGCGATAAGGTCGATAACTTTGATACCCGTTTCAAAAATTTCTACGCTGGTAGCTTGCTCAGCAAATGAAGGGGCTTTACGGTGAATGGGATAATAATCGTCAGCTTCAATGCCTTCGATACCATCAATAGGTTGACCCAATACGTTAAAAATGCGCCCCAAAGTTGCCATACCAACGGGCACTTTGATCGGTGCGCCTGTCGAGACTGCATCTACACCACGGCGAAGACCATCGGTGGTATCCATCGCAACGGTGCGTACCCAATTTTCACCCAAATGTTTCTGAACTTCTAAAACGAGCGGAGTTTCACCTTCGCGTTCGATTTCAATTGATTCGAAAAGCCCAGGGAGTTCGCCTTCTGCATAAGCGACATCGACAACTGATCCTTGAACCTGTACTACTTTGCCTGTAAAGTTCGCCATAATTTTCTCCAATTATTTCTATACTTACGATTGAGCAAGTGCTTCTGCGCCGCCGGCAATATCGAGAATATCTCCCGTAATCGTTTGCTGACGAACCTTGTTATATTCTAGTTGCAACGCACCCACCAATTCGTGCGCGTTATCTGTTGCGTTACGCATGGCAACCATTCTCGCTGCATGTTCACTAGCGAGCGATTCTAAAACCGCCTGATAAACCTGCAACGCGGTGAAATTCGGGATAATTTCATCCAAAATCTCTTCGGCAGAGGGTTCATAAATATAGGCAGCAGGAGTTTTCTGTGCCGAACCATATTCCTGAACCAGATCATCGCCATCATCTACTTCGAGAGGTAGAAGTTTTTTCATCACGGGAACTTGTTTCGCCATACTGACATAATCAGTATAGACCAAATAAACCTCGTCAACTTCACCCTCTAGAAATTTCTCTACCGCCAAATGCCCAATTGCAGAAACATCCATAAAGGATGGTGCGGCGGGCAAATCGCTAAATTCTGCCATCACATTACCGCCGCGACGCATAATCAAATCACGTCCCTTTTTGCCGACAGTAATATAATCAACAACATCATGTTTTTCGCCAAAGTTCTGCATATTAAAGCGGATAACATTCGTATTATACGCACCCGCCAAACCGCGATCGCTACTAAGCAAAAGCACCAAAGTCTTTTTGACTTCCGTTCGGTCAGTCAAAAGCGGGTGCAAAGTCTCGCGTCCCGGTTGCATAGCAACATGCTTGAGTACCTGCCAGGCTTTCGAAGCATAAGGACGCGTCCCTTCAACTTGGGCGACCGCCTTATTTACCTTGCTAGCACTCACAGCTTCCAGAGCGCGGGTAACTTGAGCGATATTTTTAATACTCCGGATACGGAGTCTCATATCTCGTGCTGAAGCCATAGTTTTACCTTAGCTAGTTTTTTCTTGGATCAAGTGCCGCTCCATTCGTGTTTTAGGCTTGATTGCCTTCAACGATTATCTGCGCGGCATTCACATTTTACCGAACTACGCCTGCCAAGTGCTCTTGAAAGTTTCCAAAGCCTGACGCAATTTTGCTTCTGTATCATCAGAAATGCGTTTCTCATCAGAAATCGTCTTGCCAATTTCAGGATGCGAAGTCTCCATATAGCGAAGCAAATCTACTTCCCATTTACGCATATCTTCCAAACCCACTGTGGATGCAAAATCTTGCGTTCCAGCAAACATGACAATAACCTGTTCTGCGAGAGAAGAAGGCGCATATTGTGGTTGCTTCAAAATTTCTTGCATTCGCTGACCACGTTGAAGTTGAGATTGTGTAGCAGCATCTAAGTCCGAGCCAAATTGAGCAAAAGCAGCGAGTTCACGATAAGCTGCCATATCTAAACGAAGACGACCAGCAACTTGCTTCATCGCTTTTGTCTGGGCAGCACCACCTACACGGGAGACCGAGATACCAACATTCACAGCGGGGCGAATACCGGCATTGAAAAGATCGCCTTCGAGGTAAATCTGACCATCTGTAATAGAAATAACATTCGTGGGAACGTAAGCCGAAACATCACCGAGCAAAGTTTCGATAATCGGGAGAGCAGTCAAAGAACCACCTGTTCCCTCAACGCGAACGATTTTGACATCGCTCATATCTGCGGCAGCTTCTGCTGAATCTGTATCAGCAAGCGGACCAGCATAAACTTCGCCATTTACAGCATCTGCTGCGGTAGCAACATCGCCATCAAAATCATTTTTGACGAGGACATATTTCACATCTACTTGAGCGGCACGTTCTAATAAGCGGGAGTGGAGATAGAAAAGGTCGCCAGGATATGCTTCACGTCCGGGGGGGCGACGAAGGAGCAGCGAAACTTGACGATATGCCCAAGCGTGCTTGGAAAGGTCATCATAAACGACCAAAGCATCTCGGCCGGTCTCCATAAACTCTTCGCCCATAGCGCAACCAGCGTAAGGAGCAATATATTGCAAGGCAGCAGATTCATCAGCCGAGGCCAAAACGACAATGGTGTGATCCATCGCGCCTTGTTCTTCGAGCATCGCAACTGTGCGAGCAACAGCGGCTTTTTTCTGACCGATCGCAACGTAGATACAGACTAAATCCTTGCCTTTTTGGTTGATGATGGTATCCAACGCAACAGCAGTTTTACCTGTTTGGCGGTCGCCAATAATCAACTCACGTTGACCACGTCCAACAGGGATCATCGCATCAATCGCTTTGATACCAGTCTGGACAGGTCGATCTACATCTTGCCTGCCGATAACGCCGGGAGCAATTCGCTCAATCGGGCGGTAGCTGCTAAAGGATATCGGGCCCTTTCCATCGACAGGCTCGCCGAGAGCGTTGACCACGCGTCCAACTAATCCATCGCCAACAGGCACAGAAGCAATTCGTCCCGTAGAGCGGACTTCCATTCCCTCTGCAATTTCATCGTAATCACCCATGATGATGACACCAACATTGTCTTCTTCAAGGTTGAATGCGATACCCATCACACCATTTTGGAATTGAACCAATTCCTGCGCTTGAACATTCATCAAGCCTTCAACGCGGGCAATACCATCACCAGCTTCGGTAACTGTACCGACATCGCTGATGCCGACTTCTGGTTCGAAGGCGTCTATTTGTTGTTGAAGATCGCCCGTAATTTGCTTAATCAGATCTGACATTTATCCTCCAGGTCAATCAAAATTTCGAAGTATTTTATAAAGAACGGCATATTAATCCGCTAAAACACACAACAGCCCGAATAAGAAAAACCTATTCGGGCACAAGTTCAAATTGCACCGTAATTTCTGTGGAACTATTGTCCATAAAAGTGAGCACTCTAAAGTTTTTTGCTCCAAAAATCGAACGTGCCAATGATACCTGAAAGAAAGTGTATTGTCTACATTTAAAATTTATCCAAGTCCAATTTTACTTAAAAATTAATCAAAAAAAACAAAAAAAATGCCTTTCCTTATGGTATAATCTCGCCGCTGAAAAAGCAAAGAAGGAGAGGTCGCGTAGTCTGGCTTATCGCGCACGCTTGGAATGTGTGTAACCTTCACGGGTTCGCGGGTTCGAATCCCGCCCTCTCCGCAGAGAAAATCAAGGACACGAAATTTCGTGTCCTTGATTTTTAAACCATATTTTGGTCTATTTCTATGAAGAAACTCTCATCTCAATCTCGCACAGTCATTTTTCTCATCACTGGTCTTTTGCTGGCTTTCTTGAGCATGGCATTTGGCTCAGGTGGTACGGCACATAAAAAAAGTGCTGCGCCTACAGCAACGCCCGTCCCGACCGAAATTGACATAACCCTCGAAGTCGGTTCAACAGATGGAATTCTTGTTTGGGCAGTGCTGATTACACTTATTATTGTTATTCCTGCTCTTTGGAAATTATTTCTTGCTACGCGAAAAAAGAAATAATTTCCACGCATCGCCCTTATTTTGAATTTGCTACCGTCATAAAGAAAAGTCCTCTACGAGAGCTTTTCTTCATCTACTGCTTCACTTCGCCTATCATTTTTCTAAAGCAATCTACAACACCCGGATCAAAATGCTCATTTGCTTTAGAAAAAATATAATTTTGCGCTTTCTTGTGGGGCCATGCTGACCGATAAGGACGCTCGGAAGTAAGCGCATCGTACACATCTGCAACGGCAAAGATACGGGCGGCTAATGGGATTTGTGTTCCTTTCAAGCCACGGGGGTATCCAGAACCATCCCACTTTTCATGATGAAAATAAGGAATCTCTAAAGCTGGTTCTAAATAGCTAATAGGCGCAAGCATCTCAAAAGCATATTGAGGGTGTTGACGCATAATTTTCCACTCTTTTTCTGTAAGCGCTCCTCGCTTATGAAGAATATGGTCAGGAATACCCATTTTTCCAATATCATGCAAGATAGCCCCTCGTTGGATATGCACTAGTTTATCCTGAGGGACTTCCATAAAGCTCGCAAGTTTCAAAGTTATATCCGTCACTCGACGAGTATGATCTTCCGTTTCTTTATCTCGCAAATCCAGAGCATGGGACCACCCTACGATAGTTGCATTATAGGCTTGCTCTAGTTCGATATGCGAATGCTGCAACTCATCAAAAAGCATCGCATTATCTATAGCAATAGCAGCCTGCCTGCCCAATGTCTCCAAGAAATTTAGCCACTCTGAATCCCGTTGAATTAATGAGCGATGAAAAACTTCTAAGACTCCCCTAATATTACCTTTAGCAACTAAAGGTATAGCGTAATAATCAACAAAGCCCTCTTGAGGCAATGTTGAAAAATGAAAAAAATCATCATGATGGTTTGATAAGTTTTCGATATGGACAATACGCTGCTCAAGAGCAGCTATTCCAGCATAACCCGCACCAAGTTGTGCGTAATGATTTTCAGAACTTGGAAAATTAAATCCATAACCTGCAAAAAAATCCAAATTGGCTTCATTTCTCTTCAATACCAGTATGTCTGCCGCATCAACTTCTAACTCAGTTGCAACATGCCGCAGAAGCATAGAAAGACTCAAGGCCAAATCCGTACCAGAAGCAATAGAGAGATCTATTGCTTGTAGAGCTGCAAGCCATTTATGTTGGCGTTTAAATTGAATTTCTTTTTGTTTCTCTTCAGTGATATTTTGTATTACGATAATGATTTCGTGGCTCTCAAGTGAAGAAAAACGCGCTTCAAACCATTTTCTTTTCTGTTCTATAGTTAGATCAAAATTTATGGAAGTGCTTTTTCCTGTTTGCTTTAAACTTTCTATTGTTTGCAAAACTTGGCGACTAATCCCTTGAGGTAAAAAATTCTGAACACTCTTATGCAAGGTATCGTCAAAATAGGGATAAAGATGATGGTCGCGACCCGCCTTATAATCCAGAATTACCCCACTGCTGTCTACGAGCAAAACCAGACCGGGAAATCCGTCATATACTACATCTAGGGGTGAGATCATTGTCTGCAAAGGTGCGAATTGTATGGGTGTCGTTAAGGTCATTTAGAATCTCAAAAAAGGAAATGGGATTTTCTCATTTTTCTTAGAATATCGAAAACGCTTCCGTAAAAATTCAAAGCAATTAAAAAATTCTTTGAATTTCTGTTTCACCAGCATATTGCTCTGAATAGGTTCTACGAATTCCCAAACACGAGATCAATTGCCCCGCAAGTTCCGCCAAAGATTTGGCTTGAATGGAAACAATAAGATCGTGATCGCCTCTGCTGAAGGTGAATTTTTCTCCTTGATAACCCGTTTCTAGTGCCCGAACAGGATCATTAAGTAGAAGTTGTCGAAATTTTTTATTAACAACTGCTGCAGCAAGCAAGCGATTTACTTCAGAGTGTGAAACCCTTGTCCGAACAGAAATAATGACAGAGGGGGATGTTTGGAGTGTTGAGATAGTCATTTTTATAAACTTTCCTTCTTTAATGGTTGATGAGCGAGCATCCAGAATGCCCCGGTTGCAATCAATATATCTCCGACACTATAAGCAACCTGAAGAGGAAACCATTGTGGTGCTATCAAGCGGTCTGCTAACCATTCCAGATGAGTATTCTCGGGCAGCAGAAGAATATCTTTACTTTTACCGAAGCGACTCTCCAAAGGCATAGACTGGACAAGGGCAGCAGGGACCAGATGAGACGCGGTTTCCGGGCTGATTGGCATGAAGCCGCCATTTACAGAAATCACTGCCAAGTTAAGTACAAGGCCGCCAATCAGAACCCACATCCCGACTAATTTACGATTTAAATATGCAAAAGCCAATAACAATACTTGCGAAGTAACCAAGATCATTGCAACGAGAAGATCTGGCATCCATTCACGAGTAGCTGGCAGATAGAAGGCGAAGAACTGAGGCGCAAAGGCGAGAACTGCCAGCCACGTGATTTTAAAATCTGGGGCTTGAAATACCTGCTTTTTTATATAAGCATTTAATGACCCGACCATAATTCCGATCAGGACAGAAAGAAGTAAGACCACGCTTACCCGATAACGCCTCCCCCAATAGCAGGAGCACCAGCACCTAAAACCAGCATAGCTAATGCCAAGATAGCAAATATCATTTGAATTTTCTTGCGATCAATTTTCTGAGAAAACACAAAGAGTTGGGGTAATTTGTTTTTCATGAGGACACCTTTTCCTTATCTGTAAATATGATATTGAGTTTATGCTCCTATCATATAGATAACCAGGCTTCAAAGGTGGCTTCAAAAAAAAAGAAAAACAGCCCTTGGTGGGCTGTTTTAACACAAAATCAGGAAATTCGCCTATATTAGCTGAAAATAAAGCTTTTCTGTTTCTTCGGATGGGGAAATATCCAGCTGATCTCTTAGCGTTTTTTTACAACTTTGATATTGCTGGGCAATTGCCACTCGGTCGCCTAATAGAGAATAAATTCTCATTAACAATCGGTGGACTTCTTCAAGGCAAGCATCATGTTTAAGTGCACGCTGGCAAATTTCTCGGGATTTTTCCAAGTCATCATTATTTAGATAGAGTTTTGCCAACTCCAACAAGATTGAAATATAGGTTTGATTTAGATGCTCCCGTTCAGCCCAGACCCAAGTTGCATGAATGTCAACTAAGAATGGACCACGCACTAAATCCACTGCGGTCTGATAGTATCTAATTTTCTCTTGAATATCGAGGGTCTTTTTTGCCCGCTCCAAATAGGTTTCAAACGCATCAAGGTCATAGTCATAATCCAATGCGCGATTGAAAGTATACAAATCATCTTCAAAGGCAATCACTTCTGAACCTATAGCGCGTCGAAGACGATAAAGATCATTTTTGAATCTCATCTTAAGCTTAGCTGGCTCAATATCAGGCCAAAAGACAACGCCTACTTGTTCTTTAGACACTGGTTTAGCAGCGGTCAGAAAATAAAAGAATAAATCACGGACAGATTGTGTTTTCCAACCTGAAGGAGCGATCGTTTTTCCATTAACTCTTACTTGACCACGACCTAAAGCCAGAATAGTTAAGCGCGGAGAAGACAAGGGAACTACACGAACTATTCGACGTAGCTTTCGGCGCGTATTTACAAGTTGGGCCTCATTCTGAGCTACTTCATCCATAAAAATGCCCAAATCCCCTCCAACAACAGGGTCTTTTTGCATATCAAGAAGCCAAGGTTTAACTTGCCGAGCTTGCGACCCTATTCTATGCACAATGCTTTTTTTTCTGGAAAGAGCTAAGACATCCTGTAATTCTGCACGTGCTGTATTGATATCCCCGCTTTGGTATGCAGCAGACGATAGCCATAGTTGGCTCAAAGTATGCTCTAGCGTTCTTCCATCCTTTTCAAAATAACGTTTGGCTGCCTGAAGATTTGCGAGAGCTTGAGAAGTATCTTTTTCTGTAGTTGCAAGCCTCCCTCTTTCGAGGTGAAATAGTCCTTGTTCATAAATTGAATCACTCTCTTGAATTTGTGCCTGAGTAGACATAAGCAATTGATGGGCTTGTCCAAATTCCTTTTGTGACCGGGCAATTCTCGCTTCAGCTAACACCAAATAATGATACAGAAATTTGTCATTTGCCGGCTGAATAATCTCCTTAGCTTTTTGATAGCTCTGCTGAGCTGCCAAGAACTCTTCCAAATCAGCATATAAATCCCCTAAACCAATAAGAAGAGCTGCCTCCATTCGTATATAACCACTTTGCTGGGCAAGTTCCAATCCTGCTTCAAAAGTTTGAATGGCTTTTTCGTATTTCGCTTGTAGATGGTACAGAACCCCCAAATTATTTAACAAGTTAGCTACTCCAACCAAGTTATTAGTTTCTTGCCCGATATCATAAGCTTTTTCGTAGGAGGATTGAGCATCCTCGTAGTTGTCAATGGCTTGATAGATCATACCCAACTCCATAAGAACAACGAGTTGATTATTAGTCTCGCCAGCCTGGGCATACCGCCCTAATGCTTTTTGAAGCCATTCTACAGCTTGATTTCCTTGACCTAAATAATATAGACATAGCCCTTTTGAGCGTTGAGCATCTATGTACACTTCAGTAAGTGTCGGTTCACTTTTAGTTAATTTTAAAGCTTCTTCAGCATCTTCCAAGGCTTCAGCGTAATTTCCCGAATATTGATATGCCGTCGTCCGCCTAACTAAAGTACGCGCTAAGCCGTGTAAATTTCCCTTAGCACGGAATAATGCTTCAGCCTGATTAATCAAGACCAAGCCTTGTGCTACAGACCCTAAAGCAAAAAACACTGCTCCTTCTAAGGATAGTAACCCTGGCTCAGATTGACGCAGCCTTTCGGGAAGATTATCCAGCCAACTTCTAAGAGTCAACATGCGCCCATTTTGTAAAAGAGATGTTCCGGCTTTTTCAACCAGTTTTCCTAGCTTTTCGAAATCTTCCAGTTCCAAGTAGATGTGATAGGCTTTTTCCCATTCCCCTTGATCTTCATGAGTTTCTGCCAAACGATAAGAAATAGCGTCTACTAATTCTGGTTCTTCTTGCGTCAGGACTGTTTGCAGGAAGTCCTGAAAGAGATGGTGATAGCGTATCCAATTTCTGCCTTCTCCAACGGAAATGGTAAAAAGGTTTTTCTGCAAGACAGCGCTGATTAATTCTGACCAAGCCTGAGGTTCTGGGGCGAAGCGAGAGAGAATAGTTTCGCACAAGGCGGCGTCAAATTCCCCCAGAAGAGAGGTATGCAGAAGAAAATCGCGCATTTCTTTTGATTGCTGATCCAAAATCTGATGAGCAAAATATTCAAATAATCCTACCCCTGATGTACGGGTAATCCTGGGGAGATTTGTTACCCCTTGTTGAATAGCCATGTTGGACAACTGTAGCCCAGTAATCCAACCTTCACTCTCTTTTTCTAAGCTTTGAGCAGCGCTTTTTGATAAATTCGTATGATAGTTTTTCTCGAATAAGGTCTGGATTTCATTTGCTCGAAAAGCAAGCTCCAGGTTGCTCAAGCCATCTACTTGCTGACGTGCAATCAGCAGAGGCAGATCGGGAAGCGGGATCAGCGCTCGGGATGAAATGATCAGATGGCAATTCTCATCTACTAGTTGAATAAAGCGGTTAATAAAGTGCTGAATTTCTTCAACGTAGTCAACAAGATGATAGTCATCTAAAACCAGGACAAAGTGTTCGCGAGCATTTTCGTATAAATCGTTGACCAGCGTAACAACCAAGCCTTCCATCTGCTTTGGTTCAAAGGAGGTTATTTCGGCAAGTAGTGCTTTCGCTTGTCCGCCAAATTTTGGAAAGCGCTGGGAAAGTGCCGCAATAAAATAACCGATAAAACGTTGAGGGTCTCTGTCAAGTGTATCCAGAGAGAGCCAGCAAATGGGGTAATCACTTTGGTGGGCAAAATCAACTAAAGCCGAAGTTTTGCCATAGCCTGCCGGAGCCGAAATGAGAGATAATTTTTTATCGAGCAATTGGTAAATTAAATCTAACAACCGCGCTCGAGAGAGTAGATCGACACGCGGTTCTGGCACAATAATTTTTGTACGACTAATCGGAATCTCAGAAGATGTATTCATATTATTTCACCCCCTCATTGTACACGTTATGGCTATAAAAACTATAGTTTTACATACTTTTTATACCAATCCTCCAATGTTTCATTTTTTATGCGTGTTTTCTATTACTATCATCATTTTCTCATGCAATGCTGATGGTGCGGCGAGAATTGACACAGGCTGAGATACGTAATCTTTTCCGCCTTTAATATTTGTTATTTTTGCGCCGGCTTCTTCAGCGATCAACCCTCCTGCTGCTACGTCCCAAGGTTGGAGAGAATGTTCCCAAAAACCTTCAAATCGGCCTGCGCCAACGTAGCAAAGATCAAGCGCAGCAGCCCCCAGCCTGCGGACGCCTTGCGTCAGTTTTGCAAAATGACCGTAGTCGTCGAGATTATCGTTTGGCGTTTCCCACATATCGTAGGGGAAGCCTGTAACGAGGAGGCTGCGCTCAAGTTCAGTTACCCGCGATGCTCGGATCGGTTCTCCATTCAACCATGCGCCTTCTCCACGAAGGGCAGTAAAAAGTTCGTCACGCATTGGATCGTAAACGGCAGCAAGCCTAAGGTCACGTTTGTAAGCGTAGGCTATTGAAACACAAAAGATGGGGATATTGTGAGCGTAATTAACTGTCCCATCCAATGGATCAATATACCAAATATGGTCGTTATTTCCTTCTATCACACCATTTTCTTCCGCAAGAATATGATGGGTAGGGAATTTATCTAAAATAGATTTCAGTAAAAATTCTTCTATTTGGCGATCAACTTCGGTAACAGGATCAATGGTGCTTTTATATTCCACCTGATGTGTTTTGTTATAACCGGCACGTAGAATTTTGCCAGCTTCTTTGGCCAGCTTTTCAAGGTCTGTAAGCTTTGGTTTTCTCATTTAGTTTCGGGGAAGTTTTTGAGTATTTTCTGAATTTCTTCTAATTCAGCGCGGATCTGGTTTCTATCTCTATTCGCTTGGTCAAGAAGTTGCTCAAAAGAAGGCACCTGTTCTTCTGGTAAAGTTTTTAGAAGACGCTCTGTGCGTGTAATTTGGGTATTTTTATGGCGCAATTTATTTTCCAGACGTTGTCGATACCCAATATAGAATTCGCCATCTTCAAGAGGTTGCGGGACGGTAGAAGGTCCTTGTGTGAGTAACTCGGCAATGGTGAGAAGAAAATCTTCAGTATCAATTGGCTTCTCGATAAAGCGCGATGCGCCAAGGCTTAGGGCAAATGTTTTGTCCTCAGGGGTTACGTAAGTTGCAGAGAGAAAAATAATTGGAATGTCGTGCGTTTTGACATCTGTGCGCAGTTTTTGTACAAAGGCATAGCCATCCATTTTTGGCATGAGAATGTCTGTAATAATAAGCGCAGGGCGTTCTTTGGCGATTGTCTCAAGAGCTTCTTCACCATTTCTTGCGGTTATTACGGGATAGCCTTTAAAGCGCAAGGTAACAGTAAGTAACTCCAGAATATTGGGGACATCTTCAACAACAAGGAGAGGGCCATAAGGGATATTCATAACTGTATTGTACTCCTTTTCCGCTTATTTTCAGATTAGAAGAGCTTACGATTAGTATACAAAGAAAGCAATTCAAAAAAATATTCTATTCACTCATACTCAAAGCGACAACGAACGTGACTTGGGCTTGCTTCCATTTCCTTGACATATATTTCAACGATGATAGAATACCGCCAATTATGAACGCATCCCTAGCATCTTTCGCTCTCAAGGCTAAAGCTAAACCCCAGCCCGCATCCGCACCTTTGGTGATTGGATCTGTGGGCAGTTTGGGTTAGGAATGATTTCATAAAAAACGTGCCTTAGCACGCAATTATTCACTTATACCAAACGCGCTCTCCGATGATGGAGAACGCGTTTTTTGTTTTTCTATCAAAGGAGCTAAAAAATGATTCGTGTCGGATTTCTCTACTCTCGTCTTCGTGTTGAAGAAAAGCTATTACTCAAGGAACTAGAATCACGCCCAAATATCGAGGTTGTCCGCATCAACGATGGCCACCGCTATTTCGATATCTCCGAACTCCCCGTAGATGTGGACATTATTCTCGAACGCTCTATTTCACATTCACGCGGGCTTTATGTTTCGCGAATGTTTGAAGCGCATGGTATTCCTGTTGTCAACCCATCTGCTGTAGCAGAGAAATGCGGCGATAAGTATATAACCAGCCAAATTCTGGCACAGAGGGGCATCCCTACCCCGCGTGTACTGATGGCATTCGACAGTGATACCGCGCTACAAGCAACGGATGCGATGGGTTATCCCTGTGTACTTAAGCCCGTCGTCGGCTCATGGGGACGTTTGCTCGCGCGCGTGGACAGCCATGAAATGGCAGAAGCCGTTATTGAACACAAAGCATCGCTGGGCGTTAACCATAAAGTTTTTTATGTGCAGGAATATATCAATAAGCCGGGACGCGATATCCGTGCCTTTGTGATCGGGGATGAAGTAATTGGCGCGATCTATCGTTCATCCGAAAATTGGATCACGAACACGGCGCGTGGCGGGGTGGCTACCAATTGTCCACTCTCACCAGAGCTGGAGGAAATCTGTCGTCAAACAGCAAGAGCGATGGGCGGAGGTTTACTCGCAGCAGATCTCTTTGAGACAGAAGATAGCTTTACTGTCAACGAAGTCAATCATACGATGGAATTCCGCAATAGCATTGAAACGACCGGTGTCAATATCCCTGCCAGGATGGTAGATTATATTATCGCACAAGCAAAAAATGGGATGGCAGAAAAGCGTATCCAGTGTGATACCTGGCAGTCTTCAGGAGCTACGCTATCTTCTGCGCGATCAGCTTTTCAGACTTTACGATAGACTTGGAAATAAAAAAGCCACCTTTTTAGGAGTGACTCAAATTTCATATAAGTTTTTTACCCCATCCGCCCGGTGATATAGGCCTCTGTGAGTTCTTCTTTCGGACGGGTAAATATCTCGTTCGTTTCGCCGAATTCGATCAAATCTCCCAACCAAAACAACCCCGTTTTATCGGATACGCGTGCCGCCTGCTGCATATTATGCGTGACGATGACAATGGTGTAGTCTTCTTTCAACTCCGCAATCAAATCTTCAACTTTGCCGGTCGAGATGGGGTCGAGCGCGGAGGTTGATTCATCCATCAGGATCACTTCGGGCTGCACGGCGATGACACGGGCAATGCAAAGACGTTGCTGCTGTCCTAATGAAAGGCTGAGCGCGCCCTGCTTCAAGTCATCTTTGACATCCTCCCAAAGTGCAGCTCTGCGGAGACTCTGCTCAACAGTTTCTGCCAGCGATGTTTTATCTTCGGCAAGACCTAAAACGCGTGGACCAAAAGCAACATTGTCAAAAACAGATTGCGGGAAAGGATTAGGAGTTTGAAAAACCATCCCCACCCGCTGCCGAAGTTCGACCACATCGGCATCGGGCGCGTAGATATTTTCGCCATGTAGCCGAATTTCACCTTCGACGCGTGTGCCAGAGATGGTGTCATTCATCCGGTTCAGGCAACGCAGATAGGTCGATTTGCCACAGCCGGAGGGTCCGATTAAGGCGGTCACTTTGCGCGGCATGATGTCCATGTTGATATTGGACAAAGCTCGCTTCTCCCCGTAGTAGAAGTTGAGATTTTCGATGGCGAAAACTGGTTCGATATTTGTCATGGGGTGATTTTACCGCAATTTTTCTATCTCTCGCTGAAATCTACGTTATAATTCCCCATCGATGAAACGCACCCTCATACTCACTTTCTTACTCGTCTTTTTGGTCTCTTGCTCTTCTTCTGGGCAAGGTTCCGCAGACTCAGCACCCCAAACGTATATTGAAAATAAAGGCTCGGATACCATAGTTAACTTAGCGTTGGCGTGGGCGGAGCAATATCAATCGGATCACGCCGATGTTCGTTTATCGGTAACAGGTGGCGGGTCGGGGACGGGTATCGCCGCGCTGGTTAACGGCACAGTGGATATCGCCAACGCATCCCGTCAAATCAAGCAGAAAGAGATTGATCTCGCATCCGAGCAAGGGATTGTGCCGGTTGAGCACATCATCGCTAGAGACGCGATTGCGGTGATCGTCAATCCAGAAAACCCCGTTACTGAGCTGACTTTGCAGCAAATTTCAGACATCTACAGCGGGGTTTATACGAACTGGAGCGAAGTTGGCGGTGATGATCGCCCGATCGTGCGCCTTTCTCGTGAGACCAATTCTGGGACTCATGTTTACTTTTTAGAAACTGTTTTGCGTCTTGGAGACAAAGAATCCAAGACGCTTTTTTCTACCAATACGCTGCTGCTGCCATCGTCTGAAGGCATCATCGTGGAAGTGCGCCAAAACCCGAATGCGATTGGCTACGACGGCTTGGGCTATGTGCCGCACGACCTGAAAGTGATTGCGATTGCCCCCGAAGTTGGCGACGAGTATATTTTGCCTTCGGTCGAGACGGTCAACGCCGGCACCTACCCGATTGCGCGCGATTTATATATGTACACCAACGGCGAGCCAGAAGGCATTGTCGCCGAATATCTGGCATGGATTATGCAGGCAGACGCGCAGGAGATTGTTAGAAAACTTGGATTCGTACCGATAAACTAAAATGGCTAAATTGACCAGACATCGCGTATGTGCAGCTATTTTTAGAGATGATCAGATTTTGATGGTACGCCATCGACATCATGGTAAAAATTATTGGACATTACCAGGTGGCGGTGTTGAAGGAGCTGAAACCCTCAGAGAAGCCGTTATCCGAGAAGTGCTTGAAGAAACCAATTTGAATGTCGAAGTTGGACGCTTTCTCTTTCAAGAATTTTACTCAATGGGTAGAAATTATTGTTTTGAAGCACTTGCGAATCCACAACAAAAAGCCTGGCTCGGAATTGATCCCGAAGATAAAGAAAAACCTGTTGAAGAACGTATCTTACAAGAGCTTGCTTGGCGTGAAGTCAGCGAAGTTGAAAGTGACCGAATGGTTTCTAAAGTGTTAGAAACACTGAGAAAGACCCTTTAAAAACTCTAACCACGAAGAGCACCAAGAGCCACGAAGAAAAAACATGTTTTGCTTTTCACTTTGTGATCCTTCATGTCCTTTGTGGTAAAAACACGGAAAAAATATGGAAAAAGACCTAAACTGGCGCGAGTTCATCATCACCCGCCTCATCAAATTTTCTGGCTACTCAGCCATTATTTTCGTCTCCCTGATTTTCTTTTTTCTCCTCAAAGAAGGTCTCCCCACCCTCACCGAAGTCCCGCTTAGCGATCTCTTCGCCCTGCGCTGGTATCCCATCGAGAGCTATTATGGCATCCTCCCGCTCATCACCGGCTCACTTCTCGTGACCGTTGGTGCGGGATTAATCGCCGTGCCTTTTGGGATCGGGACAGCCGTCTACCTCGCCGAGATTGCCCCTCGTTGGGTGCGGAATTTGCTCAAACCTTTGGTGGAATTATTGGGGGGATTGCCTTCAGTTGTACTCGGTTTTTTGGGGATTCTCATCCTTTCGCCGAACCTCCGCGTGGCCCTAAACTTGCCGACTGGCTTAACGGCATTGACCGGATCCCTGCTCTTGGGTGGGATCGCGATCCCGACCGTTGTCTCGATATCCGAAGACGCGCTCGATGCAGTCCCCAAATCCTACCGTGATGCCGCTCTAGCCCTCGGCGCAACCCGTTGGCAGACAATTTGGCGAGTCACACTACCCGCCGCCCGATCTGGTGTCCTCACCGCCGTCATGCTCGGCGTCGGACGCTCCATCGGCGAAACCATGACCGTGATGATGGTCACCGGCAACGCCCCCATCCTCGCAACGGGACTTGGCGATTTATTCTCCCCCGTCCGCACTATGACAGCCACCATCGCCGCCGAAATGGGCGAAGTCGCAAACGCCAGCACACATTATCATGTTCTCTTCTTTATCGGCATGGTCTTATTCTTAATCTCTCTAGCTGTTAACATCACCGCTTCTGCGGTTGTCTTTAGGCAGAAGAAGAGGGCTGAACGGGTTTTGTCTTAATTTATATGGATGTGTAGGGGCGGGTCTCAGACCCGCCCCTACACATCCATATATTTACAGTAAGGGCGACCCTTTGCTCTTAATAATGCAGCTTTTATTTTAGTCAGATAGTTTCGCAACAAAAAATATCTCTTTGTTATCCAAACGGGTCGCCCCTACGCACCCATAATCTTATGAACAAATTCTTTACCAAAAACCGAGACCTAACCCAAAAACTAGGTTTCTCCCTCCTCACAATCATGACACTGATGACCGTCATCCCCATCATCGCGACAGTCATCTACATCGTTGTGCAGGGTGCCCCCGCCATCTCTTGGGAATTCATCACCGGCTTCCCTCGTGATGGGATGCGTGAGGGCGGCATTCTCCCCGCCATCATCGGGACTTTCTATCTCACCCTCGGCACAGCCATTTTCTCCGTGCCGCTGGGCATCGCCGCAGCAATTTATCTCTCTGAGTATGCACCTGAAAATAAAGCTACGCGTCTAATTCGTTTGGCGATTATCAACTTGGCGGGTATTCCTTCGGTTGTTTACGGTCTCTTTGGTTTGGGGCTTTTTGTTCTCTTTCTGAAATTTGGCACAAGTATTTTAGCGGCATCACTGACGCTTTCGATTATGACTCTCCCCGTCATTATCAGCACCACTGAAGAAGCTCTGCGCGCTGTGCCGCAATCTTTCCGCACCGTTAGCATTTCCCTCGGTGGGACACGTTGGCAGACTATTCGTCGCACAGTGCTTCCGCAAGCGACTCCCGGCATAATCACGGGCGTTATTTTGGGATTGGAACGTGCAGCGGGTGAAACAGCTCCTATCTTGTTTACGGGCGCAGCATTCTTCCTTCCCCGACTTCCCAGTAGCCCCTTCGATGCAACAATGGCATTGCCCTATCATCTTTTTGTGATTTCTACCCAAGTCCCGGAGATGCCTATCCAAATCCAATACGGTACTGCACTAGTTTTGCTCGTCTTCGTACTCGGGATGAATATGCTCGCTACCTATATTCGTGGGCAGGCAAGGGCAAAGAGGCAGTGGTAAGACAGAAAGCAGACAATTAGAGAATAGGATTTAGAAAAAGCGTAAGAGCGACCCTATGTGATTAAGAATAAAATTTTCTAAAAACAAATCCAGAAAACAACAATTTAATTTCTTCTTTAAGCAAAACGGGTCGCCCTACCAAACTAAAAACTATCCAACTACCTAACTAATGAAAAACAAAATCGTTATCGAAAATCTCACCCTCCAATACTCCGACGGGACAGAATCTCTTAATGGCGTCAGCTTGGATATTCCTGCTAACGCCACGACCGTGCTTTTTGGTCCAGCAGGCGGTGGAAAAAGCTCCTTGCTACGCTGCCTGAATCGGCTCAACGACCTAGCAGATGTCGAGAGCATTTCAGGGCGTATTCTCATAGACGGAGAAGACATTCTCGACCCCAAAGCAGATGTAATAGCCATCCGCCGCAAAGTCGGGATGGTTTTTGCCCGCCCTGTTGTTTTACCTTTTAGCATCCGCGGTAACCTCACTTATGGTCTCGAACTCGCAGGTGAAAAACGAAAATCCCGTCACGACGAAGCCGTTGAACGAAGCCTAAAACTAGCCGCTCTCTGGGAGGAAGTCCACGACCGCCTCGATGATCCCGCGATTGCTCTCTCCGGTGGACAGCAGCAACGTCTTTGTCTAGCACGCTCCCTTGCGCTCGAACCAGAAGTTGTCCTGCTTGACGAGCCAACATCGGGGCTTGACCCCATCTCCACCAGCAAAGTTGAAGATGCGCTAATTGAACTCAAAAAACGCTACACTGTCATCCTAGTGCCACATTCTGTACAACAGGCCGCGCGCACATCCGATTACGCTGCTTTCTTTTTACAAGGCAAATTGATTGAATACGCCCCCGGCACCGAAATTTTTACCAACCCCCAAAATCAACGCACCGAAGATTATGTGACTGGGCGATTTGGATAAGCTATGACCAAGAAAATTCTCGTCGTAGAAGACGAACCAACCTTGCAAGAAACCATTGCCTACAATCTCAAAAAGCAGGGATATGATGTCGAGATCGTTGGGGATGGACACGCCGCCCTCGAAGCGGCACGCCGCGCGGATTTCGACCTGCTCCTGCTCGACATCATGCTCCCCGGCTTAGACGGATTCGAGATCACCCGCATCCTGCGGCGTGAGATGAACGTGCCCATTATCATGCTCACCGCCCGCGACGATGAAATTGACCGCGTCGTCGGCTTGGAAATGGGCGCAGATGATTATTTAACGAAACCCTTCTCCATGCGTGAATTAATGGCACGAGTCAAAGCCCAATTGCGCCGCTCACGTTTGCACCAAGAAGAACTCGACAGTCACGCCGAAAAAACATCCCCTCAAGAAACGCTGGCTTTTGGAGAACTCGTCATTAACACCACTCGCCATGAAGTCACGCTCAATAATGAACCCCTCTCCCTAAAACCCAAAGAATACGAACTTCTACTCTTCTTCGCCGAACATCGCGGACAAATGCTCTCGCGTGAATTCATCCTCGAGCGTGTCTGGGGCTGGGACTATGTCGGCGACAGCCGCACCGTCGATGTCCACATCCGCTGGCTGCGTAAAAAGATAGAGAAAGATCCCTCCGCCCCCGAGCGAATCATCACCGTGCGCGGCGGTGGGTATAGGTTTGAAGGCTAAAAGCCTCGTAATCATCGCTTCAGCGATTAATTTAATTAGTGAATACAGAACTCACCCTCCTCATCATTCTCTTTGCCCTCCTCCTCTGGCTAGGCTGGCGTAACTACACGCTAAATCAACGGATTCACTCTCTAACAGAATCCGTGCGTCGCGCCAACGACGAGAAACTCCCCCAAGACCTCCCACAATTAGAAGAACTCTCCAACGCTATCGCCGCGTTGCAAACACGCCTTCGAGAGCAAGTTGAAGCAGAAAAAGGTGAGCACGCTCGTCTTTCAGCGGTTCTTGAACAAATTCCAGACGGGATTCTGATCTCGAACGCCGAAAACCGCATCCAATTTGCCAACCCTGCCGTTGCCTATTTGCTTGAAAAAAAAGCCGATAGCCTTGTCGGTAGCACTGTTGCGGAAACTCTGCGCCATCATCAACTTATCGAAGTTTGGCAAAAATGCAAGCAAAGCGGAGAGATGCAAAGCGAAGTCATCGAAGTGCCCCTCCAGCAACGTTTTCTGCAACTTATCGCCATCCCCGACCAATATGCCCCCGATGGCATTTTGCTCCTAATTCAAGATCTGACCCGCCTGCGCCGTCTCGAAACGGTGCGCCGTGATTTCATCAGCAATCTTTCGCATGAGCTTCGCACGCCCCTCGCATCGCTCAAAGCACTCACCGAAACCCTCCAAGATGGCGCACTCGACGACCCGCCTGCCGCGCAACGTTTTCTCAGCCGCATCGAAACCGAAGTAGATGCCCTTACCCAAATGGCACAAGAATTGCTCGACCTTTCCCGCATCGAATCGGGGAAAATAGAGCTTAATTTGCAAGAAACAACGCCGCAAAAAATCCTGCAACGTGCCGCAGATCGGATGCGTCTTCAAGCGGAGCGAGCGGATGTGAATTTAACGCTGGATTGTCTGAGTGAGTTACCAAATATTCAAGCGGATGTGGCGAGAATCGAACAGGTACTGGTCAATCTCATCCATAACGGAATCAAGTTCACGTCCACGGGTGGGACGGTGACACTCTCAGCCGAGGCTGGGTCACGTTTAATCCGCTTCGCTGTTACCGATTCGGGAAGCGGCATCCCAGCGGATGATCTCCCCCGCATTTTTGAACGCTTCTACAAAGCCGACCCCTCCCGCAGGAGTGGCGGTACAGGGCTGGGGCTATCCATCTCGAAACATCTAATTGAAGCACACGGGGGTAAAATTTGGGCAGAAAGCCGAGAAGGAAGCGGCAGCACCTTTTATTTTGAATTACCGATAAGTTAAACCGCAAGCTGATGATTCTGCGAGGCGCATGCTCTTGTGCCGAAGCAGTCTCATCTTGAGAAGGAGATTGTACGATTTCTAAATGTTTTGTCCATTAGTTCGATAAGTTTTCTTCCCGATAATGACAGCCTCGACTGAGAGTATTTTTCCGCGCGGCATCGGCAACGATGAGAGCCGCTTGCACGCTGTTGCGTAAACCGATCAATCCATCCGTTAAACGAGATTTGCGGTAGAAACCTTCGATTTCTCTGCGTAGGTGGTGCAACTCGCGCAGGGCACGATTCAAGCGATAATGGCTGCGCACCAAGCCGACATAATGCCACATGAGGTTGCGGATGGTTTGCATATCTCCCTGGATCAGGGTGGGGTCGGTGTCGTAGAGGGCATTGGAAATATCCCAAGTGGGCACGGCAGATTCGTCCACAAGGGGAGCAGGTTCAAGTCCACGTATGTGCCGAGCGGAGCGGTCGCCCCAGACTAATCCCTCCAAAAGGGATGTGCTCGCCAATCTATTTGCGCCATGAACGCCGGTGCAAGAGACTTCTCCCACCGCGTAAAGTCCAGGAATCGAGCTTTGCCCCCATTCATCCACCAGCACGCCGCCGCAGAAATAATGCGCGGCTGGTACAACGGGGATTGGGCGTTCAGTGATGTCGATTTCCATTTTTAGGCAGCGTTCATAAATCTGCGGGAAGCGGTTTTTGATGGCATCTGCCTTTTTATGCGAAGCGATGTCGAGCAAAACGTAGGGGTAATCGTTTTCGAGCATTTCCCAATAAATGGCGCGGGCAACGATATCGCGCGAGGCAAGGTCTTTCCATTTTGGCGAATGACGCTCCATAAAAGGCTCGCCATTTGGGGTGAGCAGCACGCCGCCCTCACCGCGCACGGCTTCGCTTATCAGAAATTTTGTTGCGCCGGGCATGTGCATGGCTGTAGGGTGGAATTGGACATATTCGGCATTCGCAATCCGCACCCCAGCACGATGCGCCATCGCTAAACCATCGCCGCGTGCGCCGCCGGGATTGGTGGTATTGAGAAAAATTTGCCCCAAACCGCCGCTGGCAAGAATAGTTTGATTGGCGAGGATGCGGATAACCTTGCGCTGGGCACGGTCGTAAACGTACGCACCGTGACAGATTTGCGGCTGATATGTCGCGAGCGGATCGCGCGCGTGATGTGGAAAGGTGATCAAATCAACGGCAGTGTGCCCGGTGAGAATCGTGATATTCAGTCTACGCGCTATCTCACGCAACAGGGCGACCATAATCGCTTTTCCTGTCATGTCGCCAACGTGCAAGATACGCCGTTTGGTATGCGCGGCTTCGAGACCATATTCTAGCCCGCCGCTTTCTTTCTCGTCGAAAGATATGCCAATTTGCTCGATGAGAATCTCACGCAAAAGATCGGGACCTTCATCGGCGAGGGTTTTGACGGCTGGGGGGTAGCAAATCCCATCACCGGCGTTGAGAATATCTTCTTGCAGGATATTCGGCGCATCGTCATCGCCACGCCCGACAATCCCCCCTTGGGCATATTGCGAGTTGGTATTAATCGCTTTTTTTGCGCGTGTAATGAGCGTGATTTGGCGTTCTTTATCTTCGCTTAGGCAAAGGGCAGCTGTTGCACCAGCAATGCCGCTGCCGATTATAAGGGTATTTGTTTGCATGGTTTTTTTAGGGAGTAGAGAAAAGAGAGTGGAGAGTAGTCTTTTTCACTTGTTCTATCCCTCGTAGTAACCGCTAAAGCGGTTATGTTTGCGCTAACCAAGGGTATTTTGAGGCTCCGTTAGAAGCAGTTTTTTTTACTATTCTCTAATCTCTTCTCTCTAATTATCTGATTTACCCAATCTCGATCATCCGCTGAACAGCCTTCGCCGCGCGGATACGAATATCTTCGGGGACTTCGATGACGTAGCGATTGTTTTGTAGAGAATCAAGCGTATCTTCGAGGGTGATCTCATTCATATGTGGACAGCGTACACGGCAGAGACTGAGCATCTCTTTTTCGGGATTGGCGGCGGCGATATTATCGCCCATCGCACATTCGGTCAGGAGCAGATATTGGGGTGCGTTGCTCTCTTCTACATAGCGAATCATGGCTTGGGTGCTATCCGCAAAATCGGATTCTGCAACTACTTCCGGGCTACATTCGGGATGTGCGAGAATCGCCACGTCGGGGTATTGGGCACGGATATCTTGAATATCTTTGACGTTAAATTGCTCGTGGACTTCGCAACGTCCGTGCCATCCGATCATCTGCACATCGAGGAGCGTATCGTTCGAGACTTTGTCTCGGGATGGGAAAATGATATGTTTGCCCGTTTCGTTGGCGACATTCCCCGCGAGATATTCATCGGGTAGAAAGATGATCGTATCTGATTTGAGCGATTCGACTACAGCCTTGGCATTGCCCGATGTACAGCAAATATCGCTCTCGGCTTTCACATCCGCGTAGGTGTTGACATAGGTCACAACCGGCACACCGGGGAAGCGTTTTCGCAAATCACGCACATCTTGCGCCGTGATACTCTCCGCGAGAGAACATCCGGCTTTTTTGGCAGGGAGTAAAACCGTCTTTTCGGGGCTAAGAATTTTCGCCGTTTCTGCCATAAATCTCACACCGCAAAAAACGATGATGTCTTTATCGGTCTGTGCGGCGATACGACTCAAGCCAAGCGAGTCACCGACATGGTCAGGGATAGAGTGAAAGAGAGCCGCTTCCATATAATTATGCCCCAAAATAACCGCTTTTTTCTCGGCTTTTAGTTTGTTGATCTCCCAGGCAATTTCAGCTTTAATCTGAATTTCTGGCTCAGGGACGATGGTCTTTAATTTCTCATAGAGTTCGTTGTAAAAAGTTTCAAAAAACATTGCTTTCTCCATTTTGACAAGTGAAGCGTGATGCATGAAACGTGAAAATCACTCGTCACTTATCACGTTTTACGTTTCACGCAATACGCATACTCACATCAAAAACCGGTACAGAATGCGTTAGCGCACCGACTGAAATAAAATCTACGCCGGTCTCGGCGATGGCGCGCAATCGCTTGAGCGAGACATTTCCCGATGCTTCAAGCGCAACTTTCTCGGCTGTGATCTCGACAGCTTCTCGCATCATTTCCAGGGACATATTATCGAGCATAATCCGCTCTGGGTTTAGCGCAAGCGCTTCAGATAGTTCATCTAAATCTTTTACTTCTACTTCAATCGCATAGCGTGTGCCAAACTTTTCACGCACGCCCTGCACTGCTTCTGAAATTCCGCCTGCGCCATCAATATGATTATCTTTGATCAACACCATATCGTGCAACCCCATGCGATGGTTCTGCCCTCCGCCCATCAGCACGGCATATTTATCTATTACGCGCAGCCCAGGCGCGGTTTTGCGTGTGTCTAAAATCATGGCTTTTGTACCCGCTACTGCGTCTACAAATTTTCGGGTTAGCGTTGCTACACCAGACATTCGCCCAAGAAAGTTGAGCGCAGTCCGCTCGGCAGCCAGCATCGCCATGCCTGCGCCCGAAACTTTTGCGAGTACCGTGCTTATTTCTACACGTTGACCCTCTTCGACGAGGGGGGTGAATCTGATTGTAGAATCGACCAAGTGGAAGATGAGTGCAGCGATGGGGAGACCGGCAACGGTTCCCGCTTCTTTGGCGGTGATGTATCCATGCAGAGGCAAGTTTGGGTCAAGGGTGGATGCGCTCGTCACATCCCTGGATGAGAGGCTTGCTTCCGTTAAATCCAACATCCCCTCGGCAGATAAATCCTCCGCTAAAGCCATCCCAATTATCTGTGCGATAGTGAAGTGCCGCAGAGCTGCGGGCAGGTGGGGATAAATCTCTTTTTCGGGAATCTGTAAGTTCATTTTTTAGCAACCTTTAATGCTATTTTTTAGCATTGCCATAATACTCTTTTGCCAATATAGCGTCAACCGATAAGATAAATGGACTTTTGGTAAATACTCCTTTATGATTGTTTTTATAAAAATATGAGGAGAAAAAGATGAAGGCAAATGAAATTTTGCTACCGAAGAAGAAACATATTGCGCTTGTAGCGCACGATAATAAGAAGAAAGATTTGCTAGAGTGGAGCCATTTTAATCGCTCAACTTTGGCGCGGCATCATCTCTACGCAACAGGCACAACAGGCAGCCTTTTGGAAGAAAAACTGGATTTGCCGATCACGAAACTAAAGAGCGGTCCACTCGGCGGCGACCAGCAGATCGGTGCAAAAATCGCCGAGGGTGAAATTGAGATGTTAATTTTCTTTTGGGACCCTTTGGAACCGCAGCCTCACGATCCGGATGTGAAAGCTCTTTTGCGGATTGCGCAGGTTTGGAATATCCCCATTGCAAATAATCGCTCTTCGGCAGATTTTATGATCTCTTCACCGCTGATTCAAGAGGTTTATGCGCGTAAGATCTCGGTTTATGAACGTGAATTGGGAGATTTGGAGATGGAAGAAGATTAACGAATAAATCGATTCTATTAAAAGAGCGAAATTTCTTGTGAACTTCGCTCTTTTTTTGTTAACCAGACGTTAAAGAACCGTTCGAGGAAATTTAATAGGCTCCCGCTAAGATTGGGGCATGAAAACTAATAAACTGATATTAACTTTGTTTGTCTTGATCGTCGCCAGCCTGGCTCTCGCAGCCTGTGGCGGTTCCGCCGAATCTATTGCCGCCCCTCAGACAGAGGACGAAGTTGCAGAGCCCCAAACTGTTGCTGAAGAAAGTGCTGAGGAAGCTTCCGCAGAAGAAATGCATGAAGGCATGCTTCCGATGGTTGATCCTACCGCCCTTTCTGGCGACGTTGTCTCCGCTGGCAGCTCTACTGTTTTCCCGCTCGCCGAAGTGATGGCAGAACGCTTCCTTGACGAAGGTTTCGCTGGTCAAGTGACCATTGACTCAATTGGCTCTGGTGGTGGATTTGAACGCTTCTGCGAAACCGGTGAGACCGATGTCTCCAATGCTTCCCGCCCTATCAAAGACAGTGAAGTTGAATCCTGTGGTGCTCTCGGGCGCACGCCGATTGAATTCCGTGTTGGTACCGATGCCCTCGCCGTTGTTGTTAGCAAAGAAAATGACTTCCTGAGCGATGTCACTCTCGAAGAACTTGCCGCTATCTTCTCGACTGCCGAAAAATGGTCAGACGTGAACGCCGAGTGGCCCGCAGAAGACATCCTTCGCTATATCCCCGGCACCGATAGCGGCACTTTTGATTACTTCGTAGAAGAAGTATTCGACAAAGACGAAGCCCCCATTTTGGGCGCATCCAATACTCAACTCTCTGAAGATGATAATGTTCTTGTTCAGGGGATCACGGGTAGCCCTTACGCCATCGGATTCTTTGGCTACGCCTATTATGCCGAAAATGCTGAGAGGCTGAATATCGCCGCTATTGATGGCATCGAAGCCTCTGCTGAAACCGTTGATGCAGCCACCTACCCCTTGGCTCGCCCGCTCTACATCTATTCAGATGCGAGCATTATGCAAGAAAAACCCCAAGTTGCCGCTTATATCAACTTCTGCCTGACTTATGTCAACGAAGAGATCGTCGAAGTCGGCTACTTCCCCGCTAACCCCGCTGTACTCGAAGCCGCCCAACAGGCTTGGCTTGAGGCGATGGGCCAGTAAATTGAAAAACTTTGTACACGGATAGCACGGATGACACGGAAAGGGCTTGAGAGTTAGAGAAAAACAAAAAGCTCTTCTCCGTGCAATCCGTGTTCTTCCGTGTACAAAAATAAGAAGGTTCTATGCAAAATTCAATTGATTTACGCAAAAAGCGACGTTGGGGCGAAACCCTCATTCAGGCATCCCTTTTTATAGCGGGTGCATTTTCCATTTTAACCACCGTTGGCATTGTCTATGAACTGGGAAAAGAAGCGATGAACTTCTTTGCCCAAGTCTCTTTATGGGAGTATTTCACAGGTGCAGACTGGAATCCACAAATTGATCAATTTGGGATTTGGGCATTACTGAATGCCACGCTGATGACCACCTTTATCGCCATGCTGGTCGCCCTTCCCATCGGCTTGAGCATCTCCCTTTATCTCAGCGAATATGCCTCGCACAGAGCACGCCGAACTCTTAAGCCCATTCTCGAAGTGCTGGCTGGTATCCCTACCGTTGTTTATGGCTATTTTGCCCTAACTTTTATGACCCCACTCTTGCGTGGGATTTTTGGTAGAGATGTGGTGGATATTTACAATACTGCTTCGGCGGGAATCGTGATCGGAATTCTCATTATCCCGATGGTTAGCTCGATGAGCGAAGATGCTCTCAGCGCGGTGCCGCGTGCCCTGCGAGCAGCGGCTTACGGTTTGGGTGCAACCAAGCTTGAAACAGCCGTGAAAGTGGTCTTGCCTGCGGCTATCTCGGGCATTATGGCTGCCTTCATCGTTGCCATCTCCCGTGCCATCGGCGAGACGATGATCGTAGCTGTAGCGGCCGGAGCTGGCTCAAATTTCACCTTCAATCCCTTTGAAGCCGCCGAAACGATGACGGGGCATATCGTCCGCATCAGCGGTGGTGATTTGAGCTACGACTCGATTGACTACAACAGCATCTTCGCCATCGGGCTGACACTCTTCTTTATGACTTTGAGCTTAAATGTGATCAGTCAACGCATTGTGCGAAAGTATAGGGAGGTCTACGAATGACCCAAATCAAAGAAAAAGAAGGCTTCGCCGATAACCTCCCCCAGCGCCATCGTTCGGGCGGTTTTTGGTCACGTCTTTTCCAAATTTCGACAGGTGTGGGCATCGTCGCGCTCATCGCACTTTTGCTCAATATCACCAACTCTGCTTTTGGCTATGTGGCTACCGAGAACAAAATTGACCCCGAAACGCTCGCCATTAATGGTATTCCGCTCGAGCAACTTCACCCCATTGATCTAACCTATATTCTCGAGCAAAATGTCTCGGCAGGTTTCTTTAGAGCGCAAAATAACGAAAAGCCTTTTGAAGAGCGCACACGCGAAGAAATTTATGACCTTGTTATCGAGCGCGTAGTCGAGCCAGAAGCCGCTGCTACCTGGTCTCTCTTCGATTCGCTCGTTCACAAAGATAAAATCAATGCCGAAGTCGCCGAGAAGTATCCGAATGCCGAACTCAGCTTCCAGTCGTGGATCAACGGTAGCTTCCTGCTCTCCCCGCAATCCGCCGACCCGGAGAGAGCAGGTGTTCGTACGGCTGTGCTCGGCTCGCTGTGGGTCGTCACCATCACTCTGCTTTTCGCCTTCCCAATGGGAGTCGGCGCAGCCATCTATCTCGAAGAATATGCAGGCGATAAATGGTTCAATCGGCTCATCCAGACCAATATCAACAATCTCGCGGGCGTGCCATCCATTATTTACGGCATTTTGGGATTGGCGATTTTCGTGCGTGGAATGGAACCGATCACGAGCGGCGCATTTTTGGGACCGGTTGACCCGACTACCGCAAATGGACGCACGATACTCTCGGCGGGACTCACGCTGGGACTCTTGATTCTGCCGCTCGTCATTATCAACGCCCAAGAAGCGATCCGCGCCGTGCCCGGCTCCTTGCGTCAAGCCAGCTTTGGGCTTGGTGCCACCAAATGGCAGACGATTTGGCACCACGTACTCCCGAACGCGATCCCCGGCATCCTGACAGGGACGATTTTGGCAGTTTCCCGTGCATTGGGCGAAACCGCTCCGCTGGTTGTTGTCGGCGCATCAACATTCATCACCTTTGATCCGACCAGCCCCTTCTCGAAATTTACCACCCTGCCAATCCAAATTTACCAGTGGACATCCCGCCCGCAAGATGAATTCCGCAATATCGCCGCAGCCGCCATCATCGTGCTGTTGATAATTTTGCTCTCGCTGAATGTGGTGGCTGTGTATTTGCGAAATCGGTATAGTCAGAAGATATAAAGATCTCCCTCATCCTAGCCCTCTCCCAAAGGGAGAAGGCTAGGATGAGGGGAAAAGGAAGTAATATGACAGAAAATAAAATCACCTACGCCATCGAAGCGGCTGATCTCAATCTCTACTATGGCGAAACTCTCGCCGTGCGCGACATCGATATGCAGATTGAGAAACAAAAAATCACGGCCATGATCGGACCCTCCGGTTGCGGAAAAAGCACCGTTTTACGCGCTTTCAATCGGATGAACGATCTCATCCCGAGCGCGCACGCTACCGGCTCAGTTCTCTATCACGGCAAAGATATTTACGACGAAGATGTTGACCCCGTAGAAGTTCGTCGCCGAATCGGGATGGTTTTCCAGAAACCCAACCCCTTCCCAAAAAGCATTTTTGACAATGTGGCATGGGGGGCGCAAATTAACGGTTATCAGGGCAATATGGACGAACTGGTTGAAGAATCACTGCGCGACGCGGCGCTCTGGGACGAAGTCAAGGATAAACTGGATAAAAGTGGTCTCTCCCTCTCTGGTGGTCAGCAGCAACGTCTTTGCATTGCACGCACCATCGCTGTTAAACCTGACATCATTTTGATGGATGAGCCAGCTTCTGCGCTTGACCCTATCGCCACGCTAAAAATCGAAGACTTGATGCACGAACTCGCTAAGGAATTTACGATCATCGTTGTTACGCATAATATGCAGCAAGCAGCGCGAGTTTCCGATTTTACGGCTTTTTTCAATCTCGGCGAAGATCATGCCGGTGTTTTAGAAGAATATGACGTAACATCGAATATCTTTACCAACCCAAAGAAAAAGACAACAGAAGACTATATTACAGGTCGTTTTGGCTAAGCAAAAAGGTTATAATGAGTTTCTCCAAACGAATCGAGGTATATGATGCGTAAAACATTTGAAAACGAAATCCAAAAACTGAAAGATGATATTCTTTCTTTAGGCAGTATGGTCGAAAAAGCTATTCTCGACTCTGTCGATTCTCTCAAACACAGAGATATCCCCCGCTCGCAAAAAATTTACGATAACGATGAAGTCATTAATCAAAAACGTTTCGAAATTGAACGTGCTGTAATGATCGCTATCGCGACCCAACAACCGATGGCACATGACTTGCGTCTACTTGCTTCCCTTTTAGATGTTGCAGGCGAACTCGAGCGAATGGGTGATTATGCCAAAGGTATTGCAAAAATCAATATTGTGATGGGCGAACAAGAATTACTCAAACCCTTGGTAGATCTGCCACGTATGGCAGAAAAAACAGCAGATATGCTGCACCGTGCACTGACCGCCTTTATCGAAGAAGATGTAGAAATGGCGAAAGCAATTCCAGACGAAGACGATGAAATTGATGCGCTCTACACACAAATATATCGTGAACTGATCACCTACGTCATCGCTGACCCGACAGCCATCGAACGTTCAAACTGGCTGCTTTGGGCAGCCCATAATCTCGAGCGAGTTGGTGACCGTGTCACCAATATATGCGAACGCACCATTTTTATCGCAACGGGTGAGATGGAAGAGGTCGACAGTAGTGACGACGAGATGAAGATTTAAATTTTAATGGTAGATAAAAGAAAAACAGTCCTTTTTCTATGCACAGGAAATTCCTGCCGTTCACAAATAGCAGAAGCAATCGTAAACGCCCGCCTTGGAGACCAATGGCGGGCGTTTAGCGCAGGCACAGAACCTTCGGGATATGTGCATCCGATGGCGATACAGGCTCTCGATGAAATTGACATTCAGCATGAGGGAGTATCAAAACATACGGATGAATTCCGTGAAACGGATTTCGATCTCGTCATCACCGTTTGTGGCGATGCAGCAGAGAAATGCCCCATTTGGCTGGGACGCGGCGCGAAGAAATATATCGGCTTTGATGATCCTGCCAATGCCACAGGCTCTAAAGAAGAGAAGCTGATAGATTTCCGCAGGGTAAGAGATGAGATTGCGGAGAAAATCCCACCGTTTTTAGAAATTTTCTAGCAAAACCAAAAGCCCCTAAAATCAGGGGCTTCTTTTTATCCACTTCTCAAAATTCCTAAATCCTTCCAATTTGCATAATCGGGGAAAACATTATGTTGGTTGGGATTCGCCAAGCGCTTCAATAGAACTTCGCTGAGGACATCACGAAAGTCTGTGGTAACAGCCAAGTCGCCGGGGCCGTAGAGGTTTTCTTCTGCCAGACCGGGCCAATCGGTGTAGATTTTTCCGCCGTTGACGTTGCCGCCGAGGAGCATCATCAGCCCGCCGTGACCGTGATCGGTGCCGCCGCTGCCGTTTTCGTAGGCACGCCGCCCAAATTCAGACATAGTGACGAGGGTCACCTTTTGCGCACGGCTGCCTAAATCTCGGTAAAACGCTGATATAGCGGTAGCAAGTTGACTTAAGAGCGTTGCGAATGTTCCATCTATCACGCCCTGCTGATTATGGGTATCCCAGCCGCCGAAATCGACGCAGGCGACTTCCATCTCGATATCGCTTTTGATGATCTGGGCGACTTGCTGCATGTCGTTCGCAAAATCGGATTCGGGGTATTCTGCGCCGCCTTCGGGCGTGTAATTTGAGACATCCACCTGTGAAAGGGTGTTCACGGCGGAGAAGGTTTCGGCGGCGAGGGCATCGAGGGGCGAGCCGAGAGCGTAGATAGATGCCATATTCTGCTGCATCTCGGCGAGGCTTTTGGGACGCCCTTGCAGGTGAAAATCGGCGATGGAGCGCAGGGTGGTAACGGGGACGGTGCCACGCATGGCGCTTTGCAGCACGCCGCCCATGCCGATGGCACGGAAGGGGGAATCGTTGAGCCAGGGAGCGCTTTGGAGATGCCTGCCGACCCAGCCGCTATCGAGTTTGGTGCCGGGCGTGCCGCTTTCCATATAGTCTTGGGCATCGAAATGGGAATGGGTCTCGTGCGGCGATCCAACGGCGTGGACGATGGCGAGAGATTGCTCATCCCAAAGGTCTTTGAGTGGACGCAGGGCGGGGTGCAGACTGAAGAATCCGTCGAGGTCTATGGCTGTTTGGTCGTTGTCCATTTTCGGTTCGGGTATGGCGAGTTCGGGGCGCAAGTCGTAGTAGCGCGATTCGGCGTGCGGAACGACGGCGTTGAGGGCGTCTATAGCGCCGCGCAAAAAGACGACGACGAGCATATCGCCCTGTGGCTCGATCCCTTGCGGGGCAAAGGAGAAGCGGGGTGCCTGCCCAAGAGAAGGAGCGAGGGCGATGCTGCCAAACATGCCTGAAAGTTTTAGAAAATCACGGCGGGAGAGTTGTTTTTTCATTTTTTCGTCCTTTTTCTTTGCACCACAAAGGCAAAGTAGGTGATGATTTTTCTTCTAAACGGAGTCCAACGTCTCCAGACGTTGAGTTTTGGGATAAAGAGCTGAAGTCTGGAGACTTCAGACTCCAAACTTCGTCATTAGAGATCACTCCCGTTTTTTAAAAATCTTTGTGCCCTTTGCGTCTTTGTGGTAAATCTCTTTTATCTCATCTGAAAATGCGGCGAGCCTAAGATCAGCCCGGCAACTTCTGGCAGGGTTTTTTCTAAATCGGCAGCGGCGTAATCAACGAGAATATCGCGGGCGTTGTCGGGGAGTTTTTCGCCCAAAAAGCGGATACTGAGCACATCCACCACATCTTGTGCGGAGGCGGCATCGGTGGTGAGGGCTTTCAAATCTAGCTCGACGCCCTGCACCATACCACCTGTCAGCAGAAGGGCGAAATTCCAGCGATTGAGCATGCCACTCGTCGTTGTCCACCAATCGGCGTAGTCGGGAAAACCCGTCGGCGGCGACCACGAGAAGGGCACCTGCCCCATATTCCGCAGATGCTCAGTGAGCGCACGAGGCGTACGTTTGATCTCTGCGCCGGTCACACGCAGCGCCGAGATGAAGAACTCCAGCGGGCGTTTGATCTTCTGCCCCGCCGAGGCTTTGAACTCATCCGATTTGAGCAGCGTGCGCAACATTTCTTTTGTGTCGCCCTCCGTATCGCTGAAAACCTGCGTTAATTTCGATATAAGAGATGCGGGCGGATCATCTGCTACGAAACGTCTTGCGAGTTTTGTGCTGATGAATTGTGCCGTCATCCGATGGGATGCGAGCATCTCCAGCACCATTTCACCGCCTGCCTGCCTCTCGCCCGCCGGAACGACCATGCCCATAACTTGCTTCTGACCATCATCGTGTGCCCGTACCCGAAAGGTGAACTGCCCCTGCTCTCGAAAAGTATCTCGAAACCCTGTCGCGCTCCAACCTGTCAACACACGTGCCAATTCAAGAATATCTTCGTGGGTGTAGCCGCCATCTACGCCGAGGGTGTGGAGTTCGAGCAATTCACGGGCATAATTTTCGTTGGGCGCACGTTTTGTACTCGTAGCTTGGTCGAGATAAGTGAGCATTGCCGGGCTATGCGCCGATGCACTCAAAATCTCGGCAAATTTACCGAAAGTATGCGCACGGATCACATCTCGGTCGTCATCCGCTTTGAGTACACGACAGGGATTTTTTGCTAAATAGATATTGAAATGATTGGTCCAGAAGTCTGCCATCACCTCGTAGAGTTGGCTTTCGCTGCGCCATTGACGCAGAAGCGTAGCGCCGATCAACTCAACTATAGGCTGGGCGTATTTCTCCAATTCAAAACGCTCTTTTGGGGTCATGGAGAGCGTTGCAAAATTTGAGACATCTTTCTCTAAAGCAGTGTTGTCGTGTTTTTCGGGGGAGAGTTGTTCTTCGATATAGGCATCCAGTCCAATGGAGCGGGCATGTGCGAGCATCGCAGGTGTTACGCCGAAGGATATCCGCTTAAGGGTGTGGCGGAGGAGAGCTTCATCGTCCAGAGTCTCTGCTGGCAGGGGTGCAGGAGACGAATCTGGAACGGGAGCAAGCGTAGGGAAAGTTTGCTCCGTCACTTCCGTCGAGGGCTGGCAAGCTGCCAAAGCCGTCGCTGCGGCGAAAATCCCGGAGGTTTTGAAGAAATCCCGTCTACTTAGATTTTTGGTCATAAGAACTCCTTGATTGAAGGATATGACCCAATTTTAGGGAATAGTTTTTGTGTTTTGGTTAGGGGGATGTAAAAAGGATGTAAAAAAGTCTATTGTCACTGCGAGGAGCATGCACTCGCGACGTGGCAGTCGCCTTTACAGTCGGGGAGATTGCTTCGGCGGTAGAGTAACCTCGCAATGACTGAGCGTTTTCATTTTTAATTGAAAAGTTTCATCACGCTGGCAGGCGAACGCTGATTTTGCAGCTCGTTTACCATGAATTTCATGGGGGCGTCAATATGTTTGAAAAAGGCTTTATAACCTTCGCAGAGATAATTCAGTCCATCTTCGCCATCGGGCGTTTTGGCAAAGCGATTTTTCGGGCACTCACCATGACAGGCAAAACGGACATCACATGTCTGGCAAAATTTTGGCAAATCATCTTTTTTGGCTTGCCCAAAAGCCTGCTGTTTTTCGCTCGCGACCAACGCTGGCATCGGCGTTTCGGTGATATTGCCGAGCAGATATTCAGGGTCAACATAATGGTCGCAAGCGTAGAGATCGCCGTTGTGTTCGAGGGCGAGCGCAGCACCGCAAGTCTCGTTGAAGACGCAAATCCCGGCTGAAACGCCATAAAAATTCGCCAACGCCGCTTCAAAAGTAGGGATAAAAACCTTGCCAACATCTTGCCGCACCCACTTGTCAAAAATCGTGGTCAGAAAATCACCCCATTGTTTCGGGCGCACAGAATAGGCTTCGTCTCGATCTACAACGGGGATAAATTGGATATACGCCGCTTTCAATTCATCCCGAAAATAGCGATAAATTTCAAGCGGATGATCGCCATTTGCAGCGCTTACCGTGCAAAGGATATTTGTCTCGACCCGATGTTTTTTCAGGATATTCAACCCCGCAATAACGTGCTTGAACGTGGGCTTGTTACCCTTATCTCGACGGTAGGTGTCATGAAGAAGCTCGGTACCGTCAATGCTGATCCCTACCAAACACCGATGTATACGCAGGAATTTGCCCCAATCGTCATCCAATAAAACGCCATTCGTCTGGATCGCAAAAGAGACACGTTGCCCCCGTGCCTTGAACTGATTGGCATATTCAGTCGCTTTTTTAAAGAAGTCCAAGCCCATCAAAGTCGGCTCCCCACCCTGCCATGTGACCATGATCTCCGCCACCCTCGGCTGCGACTGGATATATTGCTTCAGGTAGGCTTTGAGTACATCATCCGACATACGGAAATTACTCTCGGGGTAAAGCTTTTCCTTCTCAAGGAAAAAGCAATAGGCGCAATCCAGATTACAGATCGCGCCAGTCGGTTTTGCCATGATATGGTAGGGAAAAGGGCTATTTTTCACGCACTTCGTCCAAAGCGGTTTTCATTTCGGCGATCAACTCTTGATAAGCGGGGTCGTTAATCGCGTTTTCGAGCTGATAAGGGTCTTTTTCCAGATCGTAAAATTCGGATTTATCTCCTCCCGTTTCGGCGTAGACATAGTTTCCGACGTGATAGGCAGCATAATGTCCGCGCCCGGGCCAGCCTTCGATGAGTACGCCAGCACGCTGCATGTCACCGGCAAGCAAGAGCGGGACAAGAGAGACGCCATCCACCTCTTCCGGAACAGGGATCCTCGCTAAATCATAGAGCGTAGGAGCAAGGTCAATATTAGCGACAGGTTTATCTTCTATATAAGGGGTTGGCACGAGGGGCGGATATCGCAACGCAAAAGGCACACGCGAAGCTTCTTCATAAAAGGAATTTTTCGTTGTCATCCGATGTTCACCCCAGAGCTTTCCGTTATCTGACAAGAAAATAACAACTGTTTTATCGAGCAGTTTTTCTTCTTCAAGTTTTTGAATAATGCGTTCGATATTCCTATCTAAGGAACGTAATGACAATAATTGATCGTTACGAAACTCATTGACTTCGTGGATTTTTTCATCGCTGAGCAGCGGCTCTTTCTCTTGTAACCAATTTGGCTTATCTGAAATATCCTCTTCATTAAAATTGGGAGGAAAGTCTGGCAATTCAATACTTAAAAATTTATCTTCGTCTGCGGGCGTAGCAGGTTCATGCGGTGCATTCGGCGCAAAATAAAGGCAGAAAGGCTTTAATTTCTTTGAAGCGTTCTCTATGAATTCTACGCAATAGTCGCCGAAAGCATCGGTGATATATTGCCCCTGATGCCGCACCCATTCTCCATCCACCATGATATCAGGGTTGTTATAACGACTTTGTCCACCAAAGATAGCACGCCAATAATCAAATTCCGGTTTTGGCGCATCTTTCTGTCTCCATTCATTGAGATATTTGCCAACCAAGCCGGTGTAATATCCATCATCTTGCAGATATTTCGCAAAAGTTGTCTCATCAAAACCGGTATCCTGGCTTTCGCGGATCTCATGCGAGTGAGCATACATCCCTGTCAGAAGGCTGCATCGACTGGGTCCGCAAAGCGGCGTAGTGATATAGCCATGGTTAAATGTCACGCCTTGTTCAAAGATCAACTCTTGGGTGCGCGGCATTTGCTGCATCGAATCGTAGCGTTGGTCATCTGTGTAAATAATTAAAAAATTTGGACGCTTTTCTTTTAGCCCCGCTGAAACCAGCCATTTTTCGCAGGATGTTAGCGTTGCGGCTCCAGCCGTTAATGCACCCAAGCGTAAAAAATCTCTTCTTGATAGTTTCTTTTTTAGCATAAACACCTTTATACTTCGTTATCTTTTTTTCTTCGTCGCCCCATAAAAAGCAGGAACCGTTGATGCATGAATCTTGCAGAGGCGTTTATCCAGCAATCGCGAGCGGATACGTTCATCAATCCCTTCCATTGAGTTAGCGGTAATGATGATGGTTGGGAGTCTTGTGTTATCGACTACGTTTTTGTTTTCTCTCTTTCTTATTTCGTCTAGTTTCTGAGCTTTTGTAAGCAGGGGCTATTATAGAGTAGTAATCACTTATTTTTGGATCAGTTAGTCGACTTTGAATACGAGGATCAATATCATTCAGAACTTCACTGGAGAAGGTTACGACGGTAGGAAGCTCAGCGTTGTATCTATAATTAAGCAATTGAAAAAGCTTTTCTTTGGCCCAAGGTGTTTGGGATTGCGTGCCAAGATCATCTAGTATTAGCAAATCTGCTGTTTTTATGTTTTCAAAACGTTGATCGTAGCTAACAAAACTTTTTGGATTAAAAGTTGCTTTTAGGTAATCAAGTAAGTCAGGAACAACAATAAAAAGAGGTGGTATTCCTTGATTTACTCTTTCGTTTCCAATTGCAGCAGCTAGATGTGTTTTTCCACATCCGTAAGGTCCAACAAAAATCATCCAACCATCAGGGTCTTTTGCATAACCCATTGCTGCGTTCAGTGCTTCTTCTAATTGCCTTGTAGCATCTACTGACATTCCTTCTTCTTTGCGACGTAACTTGAAGTTTGTAAAGGTATGCCTGCTCAATAAATCTAAAGATGATAGCTCTTGATATCCAATGTCATTTGCAGGATTTCGATAATCTGGAGCATTTATTCTAACGGATGTAACTAATTCAGGATCTTGTAACCGCGACCGAATGCGAGGTTCGATTTCTTCTATCCTAACATTAGTCGTGATAATTAAAGGAAGTTTATTAATATAGCGGTAATTGATAAGCTGAAAAAGTTTTTCTTGCGCCCATTCAGTTGCGTTTTGTGTCCCAAAATCATCTAAAACCAATAGCTGCGAATTTCGAATTTCGTCGAAACGGTGCTCAAAAGTTGTATCATCTGCCCCATAAGAAAAGCGTAGCATATCCAACAAATCAGGAACTGTTAAAAAGAGTGTTGGCACACCCATACCAACAGCAAAATTTGCAATAGCAGCAGCTAGGTGGGTTTTTCCGCACCCATAATCACCTTGAAATAACAACCACCCATTTAAATTTTTGACATAATTGCTGGCTTGATTGAACGCTCTTTCTATTGAATCTGCCTGCATTTTCCCTAATCCCTTACTCCTCCCACGAGATTGAAAATTTTCAAAAGTTAAATCTTTTAACTCATCAAGGTGACTAAGAGAAAAAAGGCGCTTTCGCACTTGAGCTGTTACATTCTTATTTCTACATAAACATATTTCAAGTTTGCCGAAGTTTGGATGTCCTACGGGCACATCAGCGCGCAAATAACCTGCACCACTACAGAATTCGCAATCAGGATCTCCAAGCAAACTAGATATTTTACTTGAAAAAGTCGTCAATTGCTCTTTTGACGTCGTCTCTATTATCTTCTTTAGCGTTTTGTCTATCTTGCTTTTTGCCATAACCTTCTTCTTTCCAACGTTTCAAAATGGCTTCCACATAGCTCCATTTTCGAGCATTTGCTTTGACTGCCAAAAAAATTGCTTCTTCAATTCTTTCTATCGGATATTCTTCTTCAGCATCCTTGAGCGAGTCTGCCAATAGCGGCGTGAGCGGACCTATATTTTCTTCGTAGAGTTTGTAGATGTTGGGGCGCGTCAAAGGCGGAGCCGAATGTCTTTTAGAGGGAATCCAGCCGCTCTCACGGGCGGCTTCGGCGGATGCGCGTCCACGTGGGGAATTGATAAAGTAGACATCATCTTCCGTATCGAACGTGACCCGTAACAGGCTTCCGCGCTGCACACATTTTTCCAGCCCTGAGCTAATATCTACCGCATCCAGCCCCTCAGCAAAATCCGCTTCCCATAGTGGATGCGAAGCCCCTTCCATGTTGGCTACACGCCATAAAGCATAAAGGGTAATCTTAAGTTCATCGAGATCGCCAATTTCTGAGAGCAGTTCTCGAAAAAACTCGTTAGGCAATTGCGTAAAACCCTCTTTGCCTGAAAAGCCCTCGCTCACTGATTAAACTCCACTCGTCTTGTAGCTGCATTCTCGAATTTTGCCAAATTCGGACGGAAGATCAACTCGACGGAACCGACCGGCCCATTACGATGTTTTGCCACAATAATCTCAGCAACATTTTGTTTTTGCGTATCTTCTTCGTATTGGTCTGGGCGATAAATGAACATAACAATGTCAGCATCCTGCTCAAGTGATCCTGATTCCCTTAAATCGGAGAGGACAGGGCGTTTATCAGAGCGTTGCTCCACAGCGCGACTAAGCTGCGCAGCCGTGAGAACAGGGACATTTAGCTCACGTGCCAAAACTTTTAGGCTACGCGAAATATAAGAAACTTCTTGCACGCGATTATCATTTCGCGTATCGCCGCCCATGAGTTGCAAATAGTCGATGATGACCAAATCGAGGCCATATTCCATGTGCAAACGACGGCATTTAGTGCGCAATTGCAGTGGCGTGACAGCAGGTGTATCATCGAGGAAAAGTTTGGTATCAGAGAACATCTCGATAGAATGGGTAAATTTAGGCCACTCATCATCGTTGAGCTTTCCCGTTCGCAGGCGTTGAGAATCAATACCTGTTTCCTGAGAGATCATACGTTGAGCAACCTGCTCATTCGACATTTCGAGCGAAAAAACAGCGACATGCTTCTTGTGCATAACGGCAGCATTCCGCGCGGCAGACATTAGAAAACCAGATTTACCCTGACCCGGGCGCCCTGCAACAATAAGTAGATCAGAAGCATTTAAACCAGAGAGTAAACGGTCAAGATCAACAAAGCCCGTTGGTACACCAAAAATCTCTTCATCGCGTTTTGAGAGCTCATCAATCGTGTCGTAGACTTTGCTCATGACCGTTTTTATCGGCTCTACATCGTGGGTCATGCGTCTTTCGCTAACGCTAAAAATGGCTTTTTCAGCCTCGCCCATTACATCGTCGATACCGGTTTCTTCATCGTAAGCCATCGTTGCAACGCTATTTGCGGCGTTGAGCAATTTTCTGCGCAACGAATGAGCTTCAATTACACGCCCATAAGCTTCTGCGTGCAAAGATGTAGGAACTTGATTAACAAGCGATGTTAGATAAGCTGGTCCACCAATTTCGGCAAGCTGGTCCATGCGCGAAAGTTCTTCGGAAACTGTTAATAGATCAAGCGGTGTGCGTGATTCGTGTAAACGAGTAAAGGAATCCCAAACCCAGCGCAAACGGTGAATATAAAAATCATCTGATTGCAGGAATTGAGCAACATCGTAATAGACTTCTGGGTTAATCAGCACCGCCCCAATGACGGCTTCTTCAGCTTCTCGGCTGTGTGGGATGCCGGGCGCAGCGGGGGCGGGAGATGATTCGGGAGGGAAATTATCATTCATAAGGGAATCAAGTTTTGGGATCGGGGTCGGATTCGGGATCTTCATCCGATTTTTTATCATCATCTTCGAGTTGATCAAAGAAATCTTCAAAGATGGAAAGACGCTCGTCATTTGGGCCTGCTTCCTTAGTGAGGGGAGTCTCGTCTTGCATATCCTCTTCTGGGAAGATTCCTGCATTATCCAGCACGCTGGGAGCAACTAAAATGGGAACGTGGGCACGAACTGCCATAGCGATGGCATCTGAAGGACGAGAGTCGATTTTGATGACTTCACCTTTGATCTCGGTCACAATATGCCCGAAAAAGATATTTTCTCGCAGGGCGATGATCTCAATTCGTAAAATTCTTGCGCCAAAAGTGTTGATAACATTTTTGAGCAAATCGTGTGTAAGGGGGCGCGCCATTTCAATTTCCTGGAGCGATACACTGATCGCTTCGGCTTCGTAGGGGCCTACCCAAATGGGTAAATAACGGTCTTGGTCACGTTCGCGTAGAAGGATGACCCGCTGCGGGGACATTAAGCTAACACGGACACTATCGATGGTCACTTCGATCATATTTTCGGTCATGCAATCTCCAACTTTTCAGGGGAATGTGTTGTATTTTATCATTATTTTAGTGTTGCCAGAATGATAGAAAGGGACTATAATACCGCCTGCTCAAATCGGGGCGTGGCGCAGCCCGGCTAGCGCGCTTGCATGGGGTGTAAGAGGTCCCGGGTTCAAATCCCGGCGCCCCGACAGAGGAAGACCTTCCAGAAATGGGAGGTTTTTTCATTTAAGACACGGTAGCTTTGTGCTATCAAGGGATGTTTTTCAAAATCAAATCTTAGAGAGAGTTAGCCATATTTAACAGAGAAAACCCATAAGAAGGAACAAACTGATCCAACAAAAAAAGACTCCCGTTCGGGAGTCTTTTCATCTGTAAAAAAAGTAAAATTAGCAACCTGGAGCACAACCTGCCTTAAAGTAAAGTTGCCCATTATCAATAGTAAGCTGAATATTTTGGGTATTCTTTACTTCAAAAGCAACGGATGCGTTGAAATCCTTTTTCCCATCTACCCAAGCCGTAGCAAAGTAACTCCCAAAGGGGACGGATACTTCGCTCACATTCACGACTGGAACGCTGATATAGCCTGAGCCGTCATTTGGTGTGTCGATACAAAGAAAAACATTAGCGGTTGAATTTGGTACGTAGTTTCTGATCGACAGGCTAACACTCTCACCGGTCCAGCCAGTGAGCGGTTTCTCAGTACAAAGAAATGTAGTTGAAGAGGCTTTTGTACTCGTCGGAATAACCAATCCAGCAGTAGTCGATGTCGCAATCGCAGAAGCTGTTGGAGAACCATCCAAAATCGAAAGCGTGGGCACCAAGGTGATTGTCGGTGTTGCTGGGGGAGGGAGCGGGGTATTAGTCGGCGGCACCGCTGTGGGGGGCATTGCTGCTTGTGTTTGAGTGAGCATATCGTATACAAGCGCATCTGCAGTGGCGCGGATTTCTTCAGGGCTAATAGTTGCCGTCGCATCAGCGGCGGGAGCAGCACCCAGAGCACCGCATCCACTAAGAAGGATGCTAAAAATCAAAATAAAGGGGATTATGCGTTTCATATTGGAAATTCTCCTGCATTTCTTTCTAATTCGAATTTTGCGTGGGCGAGTATATCATACTAAACGAAAAAGAACCCCCGCTCTTGAGTATTATAAAGCGGGGGATTTGTTTACAGCGCTGAGATGATTTTCTCTGCCATCTCCATCGTTCCTAGCGGGGATTCGCCTTCTTTTGCAATATCACTTGTACGATGACCGGCGTTCAGCACCGCATCGACCGCCTTTTCAATTGCTTCCGCTTCCGAGCTTAATCCCAACGAGTGACGCAGCATCATCGCAGCAGAAAGGATCATGCCAATAGGGTTGGCGATGCCCTGTCCGGCAATATCGGGCGCAGAACCGTGAATAGGCTCGTACATACCACGCGGTTTGCCAAAGCTGTTCAAGCCTTCTCCAAGAGCTGCGGAGGGCATATTGCCCATTGAGCCGGTCAGCATGGAGGCTTCGTCGGTGATGATATCACCGAAGAGATTCATGGTGACCATCACGTCGAAGTCACGGGGGCGGGAGAGGAGGTGCATGGTTGCCGCGTCCACAAGCAGATTTTCGAGTTCGATCTCGGGATAATCTTCTGCCAATTTTGCAACAGTCTTCCGCCACAAACGAGATGATTCGAGCACGTTGGCTTTATCTACCGAGGTCACTTTTTTGCGGCGTGTGCCTGCAATATCAAAAGCCAATTTTGCAATACGGAAAACTTCGCTCTCGCTGTAAATCATCGTGTCGAGGGCTTCTTCTTCACCGTTGGCATTGATGCGTTTCTCACGAGGCTGCCCAAAATAGACGCCGCCCGTCAACTCACGCAGGATGAGCATATCTGTGCCTTCAAGGTAGCTCTCTTTAAGCGGGGATGCGCCCAAAAGCTGGGGATGGGGCTGTACGGGGCGCAGGTTGGCAAAAAGGCCAAGTTCTTTGCGCAAGCCGAGTAAACCCTGTTCGGGTCGCACCGAGGCGTTCGGGTCATCCCATTTGGGACCACCAACAGCGCCCAGGAGCACGGCATCCGATTTTTTGCAGCTATCAAGCGTCTCGTCCGGGAGCGGATTTCCCGTTTCGTCAATGGCGATCCCGCCGATGTGTTGGGAGTCCATTTCAAACTCGTGCCCGAATTTCTCGCTAATCCTTTTTAAGATTTTTTCCGATGCCACGATGATCTCGGGGCCGATCCCGTCGCCGGGTAATAAAGTGATCTTTGCTTTCATGATTTCTCCTTGTAAAACATACAGTCTCTGAGCGGAGTTCTGAACGAAGAGAAGAACGTAGTCGAAGAGCGGATTATTTACTAACGCCGTCCTTCGACTGCACTCCTCCTATTGGTCGTCGCTCCGCTCAGGAACTGGTTATTTTTTCTGTAGTGCATATTCCATGCTATCTGCCAGCGCACGCCAGCTTGCTTCGATGATATTCGTGCTTGCACCAACAGTAGACCAGCGAGAATTATCGCCATTTTTGGTATCTATCAGCACGCGGACTTTTGCTTCTGTGCCGCTCTCGCTATCCAAAATGCGGACTTTATAATCTGAAAGGTGAATTTCTTTCAGGCGAGGGTATGAGTTTTCGAGGGCTTTGCGGAGAGCCTTGTTCAGCGCATTGACGGGACCATTGCCCTCGGCGGCGGTGTGAACGACTTCGCCATCCACATCCACTTTTACGGTGGCTTCTGCAAAAATGCCCAAGCCCTTTCGATGTTCAACAACAACCGTGAAATTGATCAGTTCAAAGGGCGGCGTATATTCTTCTTCGGCACGCTGCATGAGCAATTGCGCCGATGCTCCAGCCCCCTCAAAAGTAAAGCCCTGTGCTTCAAGGCTCTTGATCTGCTCAACGACCCTGCGAGCCTTTTCACTCGTCACTTCGATGCCGAATTCCTTGGCTTTATCAATGATATTGCCACGCCCCGAAAGCTCAGAGACCAGCGTGCGGCGTTTATTGCCAACCAATGTAGGGTCTATATGTTGATAAGAATCTTCGTTCTTCAAAATCGCCGCAACGTGGATACCGCCCTTATGCGCAAAGGCTTTTTTGCCGACAAAGGGCAAATAGGGGTTCTGCGGTTGGTTGGCGATCTCAGCCACATAATGAGAAAGTTTCAACAAGCCCTTCAAATTCTCATCGCTCACACATTCGTATCCCATTTTCAACTGCAAGTTGGGAATGATGCTACATAGGCTGGCATTGCCAACCCGCTCGCCGTAGCCGTTGATCGTCCCCTGCACATGGATTGCACCCGCACGAACGCCTGTTATAGCATTTGAGACGCCATTGCCGCCATCTTCGTGCATGTGGACGCCGAGGTCAGTGTGCGTATTTTCGCCGACCGTGCGAACGATCTCTTCCACTTCCCAGGGGAGTGCTCCGCCGTTCGTTTCACAGAGGACCAGTACATCTGCCCCACCACGTTCTGCCGCTTGGACAGTTGCGAGGGCATACTCAGAATTAGCTTTGTAGCCATCGAAAAAATGCTCGGCATCGTAAACGACTTCTTTGCCAAGTGCCTTAAGATAGGCAACGCTCTCTTCGATCATCGCCAGATTCTCTTCGGGCGTGGTCTCCAGCACATCACGAACATGAAGTTCTGAGCTTTTGCCAACGACGGTCACGACAGGGGTCTGCGCATCTACGAGAGCTTGGATATTAGGATCGTTCTCAACATCGCTATTTTTTCGGCGGGTTGAGCCAAAAGCAGCGATCTTTGCTTGTTTCAAATCCAATTCACGGACACGCTCAAAATACGCCACATCTTTGGGGTTTGAGCCGGGCCAACCACCCTCGATATAGTTGATGCCAAAATCATCAAGGCGTTTGGTGATCTTCAATTTATCGTTGACGGAGAGGGAAATCCCCTCGCTTTGGGTTCCGTCTCGGAGGGTTGTATCGTAAAGTTGTATTTTCATGAGAAATTCCTATTTGTAAAAATGATGCGCGAAACGTGAAGTGTCTATCCACAGATTACACATATTTAGCAGATTTTTTTGTTGTTAGTGCGATTGGTCGCACTTCCTATCTCAGGCGATGATTTCAATCATCGGTGTTTAAGAAATCTCTCAAATACGCTGGGCGGAGGAAATTTCCCTCGCCCAGTTCACCTTCTTTTTTGTCATAGTTAAATCCAATAAAATTGTAGGTCACGCTTGTAGCGTGGCTTACTTATGCAGTCTGCCCTTGAATCCATTCATAGCTTATTTCTTGCAACTCATTTTTCCCAATACGAAGCTCTTTGGCTCGTAGCAAGATCAAAAAAGATGCTCCAAATATCCCCATTGCCAAATCTTTCATTGTATTCGCAAGGCTGACCTGAATATTGCTGCCAGCCAACTGGTCAAGAGCAAACTCTGCAAATTCCCAGAATACAGCTGCTGTTATTGTGAGACTACCGATAAGGAGAAGTTCAAGCAAAACAATGCGACTTCTTTTTACAGCTTCTCTGGGCAAAAGTTGAAAAGAACGGGAAACGAAGAAGGCAATTGCCATGCCACCAATAAAGTGCATAGGGACATCGGCGGAAGGATAGTAATCATATATATGGAGCATATCCTTCAGAAGCAACTGTATTGTAAATACTGCCAAAGGGAACCATGCTCCTCCAGCAATCATAATTTTTCTGTTGATTATCAGCAATTGCTTCATCATTTTCTCCTATCTCTAAAAAAACTTGCCACTTGCTAACTTGCTACTTAACTCTTCCCTCAAACGCCGCAATCTGCTCATCGTGTTTCAGCAAATAGCCGAGTTGGTCAATGCCTTCGAGCAAACAAGTTTTGCTAAAGGGGTCAATTTCAAAGCTGACACCAGAGCCATCGGGGAGGGTCATTCTCTGGTTTTCGAGATCAATATCTATCGTCGCGGCAGGTGCTTCTTCGCTCAGGTCGAAGAGAGATGCTTGGGTCTCTTCGCTGACGACAATCGGTAGCAAGCCGTTCTTAAGGGCGTTATTCCGAAATATATCCGCAAAAGATGTGCTGATGATGGCACGGATTCCCCATCCCGTTAATGCCCAAGGAGCATGTTCCCGTGATGAGCCGCAACCGAAATTATCGCCAGCGAGCAAGACTTCTGCGCCCTGATATTCATCTTGATTGAGCGGAAAATCGGGGTTGGGGCTACCATCTGGCAATCTGCGCCAGCTATCGAAAAGCCCTTCTGCCAAGCCATCTTTGTTGATCACTTTGAGATAACGCGCGGGGATAATTTGGTCTGTATCCACGTCGGTATGGGGCAGAGGGATGATTTTTGATGTGATTTTTGTGAATGATTTCATTATTTTTTCCTGTTCTTTTTTGTACACGGATAACGCGGATTGCACGGAGAAAACCTTTTCCGGTTATCTAAGTTAAAGTCTTAGTTTCAAAAAAACTCCATCAATAATCATCAGCTTCACACCATTTTTTGTAACCGAGCGGTGTTCGCTTAAATCATCTGAAACGACATAAGACATCCCTTTTGTCAAAATAGACTTTTCTCCATTCTTTTGCTCATTGGTAACTTCTCCTTCCAAACAATGCAGAATATGTCCTTTTTTGCACCAATGGTCAGCTAGATAGCCCTTTGAGTATTCAACGATTCTAATTCGCAATCCTTGAAATTCTATAGTTTGCCAATAGGCAATGCCTGTTTCACCTTTGTGTTCTGTTTTTGGGATTTTTCCCCAATCAATTGTTTGAAAGGGGATATTTTCTGTACTCATATTCTTTCCTGTTTTTTGTACACGGATGTTACGGAAAAACCAAAAAAAGTTTTTCTCCGTGAAATCCATGAAACTCCGTGTACAAAAGTCTTTATATCAACTCTCTCGGGTCGGTCACTTTGCCGGTAATTGCGCTAGCGGCGGCGGTGTAGGGGCTTGCCAAAATGGTGCGCCCGCCTTTGCCTTGCCTGCCTTCAAAATTGCGATTGCTCGTACTCACGGCATATTGCCCGGGTTCGAGTTCGTCGCCGTTCATCGCCAGGCACATGCTGCACCCCGCAAAACGCCACTCGCCGCCCGCATCACGCACAATTTTGTCGATGCCTTCGCCTTCGGCTTCTTTGCGGATGCTTTCGGAGCCGGGCACAACGAGCAAACGCATGCCTTCGGCAACTTTTCTGCCTTTTAAAATGGATGCTGCCGCTCGCAAATCGCTCATCCGTGAGTTCGTGCAGGAGCCGATGAAAACCACATCAACGGGATGCCCTTTCAGCGGACTGTCAGCGGATAAGTCCATATAATTGAGCGCTTTTTCAAGGGATGAATTAGCCGCTTCGCTCTTGTTACCGAGGCTTGGGATGCGCTGATTGATCGTGATGCCCATCTCGGGGTTTGTTCCGTAAGTGACCATCGGCTCAAGCGTGGATACGTCAATCGTCACCGCTTTATCGTAAACTGCGCCCTCGTCTGAGGGGAGTTTTTGCCATTTGGCTACTGCGGCATCCCAACCAGCACCTTTTGGTGCATGAGTGCGCCCTTTGAGATAGGCAAATGTGACATCATCAGGAGCAATCATCCCCGCGCGCGCGCCACCTTCGATAGCCATATTACAAAGCGTCATACGCCCGTCCATATTAAGGGCTTTGACAGCTTCGCCAGTATATTCAAAGACGTGCCCCGTCCCACCGCCAATGCCGATTTTGGCAATTAAAGCGAGAATCATATCTTTAGCGGTCACGCCAAATGGAAGCTCACCTTCAAATTTGACTTCGTAGGTCTCCGATTTGGCTTGCAGCAAAGATTGCGTGGCAAGAACATGCTCCACTTCGCTTGTACCAATACCAAAAGCGAGTGAGCCAAAAGCGCCATGCGTGGATGTGTGGCTATCGCCACAGACGATGGTCATGCCAGGCTGAGTGTAGCCCTGCTCAGGTCCGATCACGTGAACGATGCCACGTCCATCGCTGCCAGCATCGTAGAGCGTGATGCCAAAATCCGCGCAGTTTTGTGTGATTTGGTTAAGTTGGATGACAGCCATCTCGTCGGCGCTTTCATAGTCGAGGGAGATGGTCGGCGTGGAGTGATCCATCGTGGCGATGGTGCGCTCTGGTCGGCGGGCTTTCAGCCCCTTTTCACGTAAAGCGCTAAAGGCTTGGGGCGAGGTGACTTCGTGGATAAGATGCAAGTCAATATAGAGGATAGAGGGCGCATCGTCACTCTCGGCAACGAGATGCGATTCCCATAGTTTTTCGTAGAGGGTTTTGGGTTGGGTCATAATGTGTTTGGGTCTCAGGTTTTTAGTGACGAGTGATGAGTGAAAAGTGATGCAGTGTCGCTATAGTTTCGCTATGCCTGACGATGATGCTGTCAGCCTACTCAACCGCCGCTAGATTATTTTTCTACTTATCAGCGTAGTCGCCGATTGAGTAGGCGATACACTTCGCCGTATCGAAATCAAGGCGAAGCGGCGCATTTGGTCACTCGTCACTTCTCACGCTTCATATTCTATTTTTCATCATCCGCACAATGGGTGCAGTGCCATTCTTCCGGCTCTGTTTTGGGTGCGGGAAATTTTTCGATCAGGTGAGCTTCTTTTTTGGCATCATTGCTGAATTTGATTTTTTTCTCAACAGCCTTGGCTGCAGCATGTGCCTTTTTCTCATTGATGAGTTTAGGTTCATGCTCATGCCACTCAGGGGGCATCCCCTGCGGCATGGGGAATTTCTCCATGAGATGCTCTTTCTGGGCTTTTTTAGCTTGTTTTTTCTCTTTTTTAGCCATTTTCATTCTCCTTCTTACAAGACCCGAAAGGTTTTATCGGGCGCGTTTTTTATAAGATGACTTTGAAAGTCTAAGTTCTGATCCAACTATGGTTCAACTGAAACCTTTCGGGTTTTCTTATACTCCTACTTCACTAGCAACTTCCGCTTCGCCAAAACGTCCACTGGCAGTGAGCAGCTTGTTTAAACCAGCAATATAAGCTCTAGCACTGGCAACAATAATATCGGTGTGGGCGCCGTATCCGCCGAAGGTGCGGCGGCGTTCCATTTCACTTTGGGGAGATATTCGTTTGGCGATGCTACCATTTTTGGGTTTCAGGCGTACAGTCACTTCGCCGATGGCGTCGATACCTTCGGTGACGGCGTCGATATGGAATTCAAGCAAGGTGTTGGGCATTTGCACGATCTCGTCTATCGCTTTATAGACTGCGTCCACGGGACCAGTGCCCAGAGATACCTTTGTGTGCAACTCCCCGTTGGGGCCGAGCATCCGTACGGTCGCAGTGGGCAAGCCCATTGTTCCGGACGATACTTGCAATCCATCCAAGCGGTAAAGGTCTTTGACCTGATAAACCTGATCTTCGGCGAGGGCTTCCAGATCCGCATCCGTAATAATTTTCTTTTTGTCCGCGAGATTTTTGAAGCGCTTGAAGATTTTCTTGAGTTCATCATCCTCCACCTCGTAACCCAACTCATTCAAGCGAACTTTGAGTGCGTGCCGTCCGGAGTGTTTGCCGAGTACCAAATTGGATTTGTTCAAGCCAACGGTCTCGGGCGTCATGATCTCGTAAGTGGATTTCTCTTTGAGCATGCCGTCCTGATGGATGCCTGCCTCGTGAGCGAAGGCATTTGCGCCGACAATGGCTTTGTTCGGCTGAACACTCATGCCCGTGTAATTGGAAACCGTGCGGCTCATGCGAGTAATCTGAGTTGAATCAATGCCCGTTTCGAGTTCGTAGAATTGCGGGCGAGTTTGGATCGCCATTGCAATTTCTTCGAGGGAGGTATTGCCCGCTCGCTCGCCGATGCCATTCATGGTCACTTCGGCTTGACGTGCGCCCGCTGCCAAACCGGCGAGGGTGTTGGCAGTGGCAAGCCCAAGATCGTCATGACAGTGCACAGAAACGATGGCATTCTCGATGCCGGGGGTGTTTTCCATGATGCCAGCGATCAGCCCGCCAAACTCATCGGGCGTGGTGTAACCAACCGTGTCGGGGATGTTGAGTGTAGTCGCCCCGGCTTTGATCGCTTCGCCCAGCACAAGATAAAGGAATTCGGGGTCACTACGCCCGGCATCTTCGGGGGAAAACTCGATGTCGTCGCAAAGGGTTTTGGCGTAGCCGACCATTTCTTTGACTTTATCTACCACTTCTTCGGGATCCATGCGAAGTTTATGCTTCATGTGGATTTCTGAAGTAGCCAAAAAGGTGTGGATGCGGGGCTTCTGAGCGTGTTGGATCGCTTCCCACGCCGCATCAATATCGGATTTTATCGTGCGAGCCAGCCCACAAATGATCGGCGGCTCGGACTCGGCACTGTTCCCGATTTCCGTGGCGATTCGGCGTACTGCTTCGAGATCATCGGGCGAAGCGGCAGGGAAACCGGCTTCGATCACATCCACGCCGAGTTTTGCCAACCCACGAGCGATCTCAAGTTTTTCATTGGATGTGAGTGATGCGCCAGGCGATTGCTCGCCATCTCGCAGGGTGGTATCAAAAATTCGGACACGGTTGTCGTTCATAAGGTTTTCCTTTTTCACAGTGTTCAGTAAACAGTAATCAGTATTCAGCAGAAAAACCGAATACTGATTACCGATTACTGTTTACTGATACTTATTTCTTCCAATTTTCTGGTCGCAGTGAACGGACGGCTGCACCAGCTTGCCACATTTCTGAATTGTGCATTACGCTGAGTTCAGCTTCAAGGTTTTCACGATAATTGGGATCGCCATTTTTCTCCAAGGTGATGCGGCATTCCTCGCCCGAAGTAACGCTTTCGTAAAGGTCTTCAAAGACAGGCGCAACTGCATCACGGAATTTGGGATGCCAGTCGAGTGCACCACGCTGGGCGGTGGTGGAACAATTGGCGTACATCCAGTCCATACCATTTTCGGCGACGAGGCGGATCAGAGATTGGGTCAATTCTTCAACAGTCTCGTTGAAGGCTTCGCTGGGGCTGTGACCGTTTTTGCGAAGAACATTGTACTGGGCTTCCATTACGCCGCTCAATGCACCGATCAAGATGCCACGTTCGCCAGTCAAGTCGCTATAAACTTCTTTCTCGAAAGTAGTCGGGAAGAGATAGCCTGCGCCGATGGCGATACCGAGAGCAATGGTACGCTCATCAGCTTTGCCTGTGAAATCCTGGTGAACGGCGTAGCTGGCGTTGATACCAGAACCATCGAGGAAATTGCGGCGGACGCTGGTGCCGGAGCCTTTGGGGGCAACGAGAGCGACATCTACATTTGCCGGGGGGACGATGCCAGTATCGTCTTTATAAGTCACGCCGAAACCGTGTGAGAAATAAAGCATATCGCCTTCGTCAAGGAACTCGCCAAGAGTCGGCCATGCGGCTTTTTGCCCCGCATCCGAAAGCAGATATTGAATAACAGTGCCACGCTCGGCAGCTTCTTCAAGGGTGAAAAGATTTTCGCCTTCTACCCAGCCGTCTTTCAGCGCTTTATCCCAATTCGGGGAACCTTTGCGCTGCCCAACGATGACATTGATGCCGTTATCACGCATATTCAACGACTGTGCGGGACCCTGAACACCGTAGCCCAATACAGCTACAACTTCGTCTTTCAAAATCTCCCGTGCTTTCTCCAAGGGATACTCATCACGGGTTATAACGGTTTCTTCTACACTTCCAAACTTGATCTTTGCCATTTTCTATTCCTTCTACTTTATTAGTTTTAGTTTGTAATCTAGCGGAGATTGAGTAGGGTGACAGCTTTTCGTCATCCGTATCGAAATCGCAACGACACCAATTACTGACCACTATTTACTGTTTGCTTTTCCTGATAATAGCGTTTACCGCTCATCGCTCCACGCATCATGGCGATATTGCCCGTGCGAACCATTTCCAAAACGCCCAGCGGATTGAGCAACTCAAGCAGGCTGGCGATCTTGTCTTCTGTTCCGGTGATCTGGACAACAACAGAATCAGAGGCAACGTCCACGATGCTGCCACGGAAGATGCTCGCAAGGCTGGCAACTTCGGCTCGTTGACCGGGAGTGGCAGCGACTTTGATCAATGCCAGCTCACGAATAACAGCAGGCTGATCGGTTACATCCTGCACATCAACAACGTTAACCAATTTGTACAGATTGGCTTCCACTTTGCTTGCATCTACACTGTCATCCACAACAATGGTCATGCGAGACACGTCGGGGGTTTCTGAGTTCCCAACATTCAAGGACTTAATATTGAAATTGCGTCGGCGAAATAATGATGCAACACGATTCAGTACGCCGGGCTTATCTTCAACTAAAGCTACGATTGTATGATCCATTTCAAATTCTCCTGTTACTCACCACAAAGGCACAAAGTACACCAAGTCTTTCTTTGTGTTCACAGAGTTACTCTCTGCGCTCTTTGTATCTCTGTGGTGTAATAATTATTCTTCCTGTATCGGGCGGCGCAGCATTTCATTCAATGGCGCACCAGCGGGAACCATCGGGTAAACCGCTTCTTCCATCTCAACCCGGAACTCGATCAAAACCGGACCAGGGGTCTCCTGCGCAAATTTGATCGCATCCATCGCATCTTCGGGTTTCTCCACGCGTTTTGCAGGCACACCAAAGGCTTCTGCTAATTTCACAAAATCAGGGCCCGTGATCGGCGTAGCAGCATAACGTTTATCGAAGAAGAACTCCTGCCATTGGCGCACCATACCCAAGAAGCTGTTATTCATCAATGCAATCTTCACATTCGCCCCTTCTTGCACCAATGTAGCTAATTCAGATTGCGTCATCTGAAAACTACCATCACCATCGATCAGCCAAACATCTTCTTCTTTTTTGGCAAACCATGCGCCCAAAGCAGCGGGCACACCATACCCCATTGTGCCGGCACCGCCAGAAGTGAGCAGACGATAGGGTTTCTCAAATTCGTAATACTGGGCAGCCCACATTTGATGTTGACCAACACCGGTCACGACCAAAGAATCGCCTTCGGTAGCGTTCCACAAAGCACGGATCGCATGCGCTGTATAAAGTTTGCCATCATCACGCCAGGACATAATACTGCGTTCTTTGGTTTCCGCTTTCCACTCAGCAATTTCTGACATCCATTGCGGATGATCGTACTCATCCAGCATGGGGATAATATCGGTTAGCACGTTCTTCAAGTCGCCCATCAAGGGCAGATCAACGGCCACATTTTTATGAACTTCTGTGGCATCAATTTCTACATGGATCTTCTTAGCCTTTGGCGCATAGGTGCTCAACAAACCGGTCACACGGTCGTCAAAGCGCATCCCAAAAGCTAATAACAAATCAGAATTTTGGATGGCTTCATTTGCATAAGCTTCACCGTGCATTCCCATCATACCCAAGCTCAGTGGATCAGAAGCCGGAAGCGAACCTAACCCCAATAGGGTCATTGCAACAGGAGTATTTGTCTTGGTCGCAAACATCCGCAATTCTTCCATCGCCCCAGACATCTGCACGCCATGCCCTGCCAAAATAACAGGACGTTCAGCAGCTTCGATCAGCTTTACAGCCTCTTCCAAGTCAGCTTTGGGCGCACGCTCAGGCGGGTGATAACCCAGCAAAGAAACTTCGCCTTCAGGATACTCAAATTCCATTTCTCCAAGTTGGGCATTCTTGCAGAAATCAATCAAAACAGGGCCAGGTCGTCCGCTACGGGCAATATGGAAAGCCTCGCGTACAACTTCAGGAATCTCCTCAACACTCGTGACGAGATAATTATGTTTCGTGATAGGCAAAGTAACACCAGTCACATCAACTTCCTGAAAAGCATCACCGCCAATCAAATGCACGGGAACCTGCCCCGTAATACACACTATCGGAACAGAGTCCATCATCGCGGTCGCAATGCCGGTCACGAGATTCGTCGCCCCGGGACCGGAAGTCGCTATCGCAACGCCGACCTTGCCCGAAGCACGAGCGTATCCATCCGCAGCGTGAGAAGCACCCTGCTCATGTCTTGTCAAAATATGGTGCACAGGGTATTTCAGCATCGCATCATGAACGGGCATAATCGCCCCGCCGGGATAGCCGAAAATCGTATCCACACCCTCTTTAACAAGGCATTCCATCATAATTTCTGCGCCTGTCAGTTTCATAATAATTTCTTCTCCTCTTATTTTTTTCGGACTCCAAAATCTCCAGATTTTGGGATTCCCAACGTCTGGAGACGCTGGAGTCCGTTTTTGACTAAAATTCAGTCTTCAACACGGCGCCTGTATCAGCGGATGTCACAAAATGGGAATATCTCTTCAGCCACTTACTTTTCGTCTCGGGCCGGAACTCGGGGAGGGCATCAATTCGCTCCTGGATTTCCTCCGGTGACAAACGCACATTCAGCTTGCGTGCCGGCAAATCAATATCGATGATGTCCCCATCTTTTAGTGCGCCAATTGCGCCGCCCGCAGCAGCTTCCGGTGAAACATGCCCGATGCACGCCCCACGCGTGCCACCGCTAAATCTACCATCCGTGATGAGCGCAACGCTATCGCCCAGGCCCTGCCCCATAATCGCAGATGTCGGCGAGAGCATCTCCTGCATACCGGGACCGCCTTTAGGACCTTCATAGCGTATAACGACCACTTCGCCAGCATTCACTTCGCTGCTCAAAATGCCGACCAGTGCATCATCTTGTGATTCGTAAACACGAGCTGTGCCGGTGAAAACCATCATCTCTTTGCTCACGCCACCGATCTTGACAATAGCGCCATCGGGAGCCAAATTGCCAAAAAGAACAGCCAAGCCACCTTGCTGAGAGTGAGCGTTCTCACATCGTTTGATAACTTCTTCGTCCTGAATTTCTTTTCCTTGAATTGATTCCCCCAATGTCGTTCCACTAACCGTGATGCGGTCAAAATGCAAAATATCTCGTCCCCGTTGTACTTCGTTCAAAATAGCCGGGATACCGCCCGCACGATGTACGTCTTCCATATGCCACGACCCCGACGGAGAGACTTTGCAAATATGGGGCACTTTTTGAGCAACTTCATTGATTCGAGCCATTGTATATGGCACTTCGGCTTCGTGCGCCAGTGCCAGCGTGTGCAGCACAGTATTTGTTGAGCCGCCCATTGCCATATCCAGCGCAAAGGCATCGTCAATGGCTTCGGCGGTCACAATATCGCGGGGTTTGATGTCTCTCTCCAACAAGGTCATGATCTGTGATGCAGCCTTTGTCGCCAATGCTTCACGTTCTGGTGTTGTAGCCAATGCCGAACCATTGAAAGGCAAGCCCAACCCCAGAACTTCCATCAGACAATTCATCGAATTAGCCGTGAACATCCCGGAGCATGAGCCACAGGAGGGACAAGCAAGACGCTCGAGCATGGTCAGCTCTTCTTCGTCAATTTTTCCAGCAGAGTATGCACCCACGCCTTCAAAAACAGAAACCAGATCAATTGCCTTGCCATCGGGCGTTTTGCCTGCGGGCATGGGACCGCCCGAAACAAAAATGGTCGGGATATTGACACGCATCGCTGCCATCAACATACCAGGCACGATCTTGTCACAATTCGGGATACAGACCATAGCATCGAATTGGTGCGCTTCGATCATCGTCTCGACCGAGTCGGCGATTAATTCGCGGGAGGGCAATGAGTATTTCATCCCGCCATGTCCCATCGCGATGCCGTCATCCACGCCGATGGTGTTGAACTCAAAGGGGACCCCGCCCGCCGCTCGCACGGTCTCTTTAATCATTTTGCCAAATTCCTGCAAATGAACATGCCCGGGCACAATATCCAAGTAGGAATTAACGATGGCAATAAAGGGTTTATTGAAATCGTCTTCCTTCACACCAGTTGCGCGCAAAAGAGAGCGGTGTGGAGCTTTGTCGTAGCCTTTTTTGATGGTATCCGAACGCATAATCTTCTATATCCTTTTTTCAAAATGGCAAAGAAAAAAGGCTGCCCGTTTGGGCAGCCTTTTGCTTTTTTAGTTTTATGCTCTTTTCTTACTCGCTCAAACTCTAGCTTTTGCCCAAACATGCAGAATTTCCTTAATCCCAATAAGAAGGATAAGGCTAATAAGGGTAATGCTAATAAGAGAGAGTTGGCTTGAAAACATTTTTTTCCTAAGTTTTGCTAAGTAATTCCGCGCAAGTCTAAGGGATGGGCGAAGATATGTCAAGTTATTGCCTAATATATCATAATTTGTTAATGAAATCTTTATAACTTGGCTTTTTGCATGAAAGGAGTTTTACTCTTCGCTTCTTCGTACAATAACAACGGCAGTGTCAATTGCTCATTTCCAAAGACAGTGGGCAAGAGAGAAAAGAAAATTCGCTACAATCTCCTCCTTTAAAACACAGAGGCGGGGCATGTTTTCTGTCTGAAAAACATGCCCCGCCCTTTTGGCGCTTCCCTAGAGAGCCAGCGAAATATGCTTGATTCAATAGATACGCCCCTACAAATTAAAAATTTAACTAAAAGTCTTTATAAAACTATAAGACACGTGTAACTATACTCATTCGTCCATTCTCTGTAAATAGACTCTTGCCCCCTTATATAGGCATTTGTCTATATATTCCCACCTTATTTCTCCAAAATCTTATTGGAGAATCAATCAATATTTCTTTTATATTTTCCTGACTCTACGACAATTAACTCTTTTTCTTGTATGAGTTTTACTGCAGCAGCTCTTGTTCTAACCCCTAGCCGTTGATATGCCTCAGAAAGCAAATTTCGAAAAGTTGATCCCGTTATTCCCATCTTCTGAGCTAAAGTCGATGTCGGCAAGTCTGGATATGCAACGCATAAAGTAAGTGCATCAAGCTGCCGAGGCGTCAAGGGTATTCCTGAATCATTCCCCAAAATAGCGGATGTCAATTTGTCGCTAAGATATGTCCCTCCACCAGCAACAACGTGGATAATACGCGCAAGATTTTGGATGGAATGCTGATCATCTTTTAAGATATAGCCTCGAACTCCTATATCGACCAAACTACGAACTAAAGCTGGTTGATCGAAAACTGAAATCGCAATGATCTTGAGATCAGGGTATTCAGGCAAGATTTTTGAGAGTTCGTGTCGAACCGGGTAGATATTTTGATTATCAACTGAAATTGGCACACTTAAATCCAATAAGAGAACATCTACCTCTATTTCAGCAAGCATTGGCTTCAATTCCTCCCCAAATAAACAAGAGCCAACAATTTTTATACCCTCTTTTTTCTCCAAGCGAAAAATATATCCGTCAATAATACTTTGATGATCTTCAAAAATTGCTACTTTCACAGTTGTTCCCATAGAACCTCCCTACTATTAATATTTCTCTTCAGATTCTTCACTCAAAAAGGGGACTTTCACGCTTAATGAGCATCCTTCGGATGCATTTGTTTTCAACGCAATGGTTCCTGAAAAGTGAGCAAACCTCTCCTGCAATCCCAGAAGCCCTGTTCCATTCTGTTGCTTCGAATCACTCTTGTACCCTTGACCATTGTCTTTTACTGAAAGAAGAATTTCATTCTTTCCTAATTCTAATTTAATCTCAATCCGGCTTGCATTTGCATGCTTCAGTACATTTGCAAGAGCCTCTTGAGCAAAACGATAGAGACCAATTGCCAAATCATCCTTAATTCCTTCAATATTTTCTCCTCTATAAACAATATGTACCCCTGTTTGCGAACTAATCTCAGCGCATAATGTCTCAAGACCAACATTAATCCCGCCAACTTCCAGAGCAGGTGGTCGCAAACGGTGCGAGGTTGAGCGTACTTTCGTAATAGCTTGATCAGAAAGCTGCAGAACTTTTTCTAAGCGCTCTTTTTGAATATCTGAATCGGTTTCATCATCTAACTCAATTATTGTACTAACTGCATGCTTTAACGTAACGAGAACTTGTCCAGTATCATCATGCAATTCTCTAGAGATAATACGCCTTTCATTTTCCTGGGCTAGAATTAAAGCTTGGGTCAGAGATTGCAACCGTTCCTGGTTATCGCGGATAGCTTCCGTTTTCTCCTTTAAAAGTATCTCCCCTTTTTTCTTTTCGGAAATATCTTTGCCAACCCCGATCAAGCCAATTGCAATTCCATTTGCCCCCATAATTGGAGCAATGCTGAACTCAACAACAATATTTTTCCCTGCAAAATTTTGGATAACAAGTTCAATATCTTTAATCACACCAACATCCAAAACTTCCCTAAACACACGATCTGTCTCTTTTCGTTCCGCTGCTCCTAAAAAAACATCTACGTTCTTCCCGATCATTTCTTCTTCGCTTAAAGCAAATAATTTCTCACCGGCAAGATTAACTGATTCGATATACCCTTTCAGATCAAAGCGAATAATGGCATCAGGGGAAGTTTCTACCAAAACCCGAAAATGCAATTCTCTCTCTACGATCTCTTTACTTTTCTGCTCAATAACAAGGGAACTTTTATTTAGCTGCTCATTTTTTTCTGAAAGACCATTAATCAATGCATAAATTGTTATTGTTGTCATAAAAGACATCAACAAAAATATCGTTGTCCCAACCGCCCAAAGGATAACATCATCTTGAGGCAAGGCAATTCCTAATTCATAGTTTTTTTTCACCACAAGAAAGCCAACAGCAGCTATACTGGCTAAGCTCATAGATATAGCAACCAAAGCTCTGCGAAGGTCAAAAAACAAAACCGCCATAATTACAAAAGAAAGGAAAAATAAGCCAGCATCTACGTTCAGGCCTGAATAAAGCAAATTATTAACGCCAAAAATATATAGAATGGCAAGCCAAGAATATACGCGAATAAGATATGGGATTTTCGGAATATATGTGAGTCCCAGCAATGCTGAATAAAAAACAGTATAAAACAAGAATAAGAGGTAAAGTTTTTCTTCAAGAGCCGGGATAATCGCCAACATATATAGTATTGAACCAGCAACCGAAGCTCCAGACAGCAAGATACGAAGAAGTTTTGCGCGCATCTCCTGAACGCCATCAATATCATCTAAATCAAAAAACTGGGATGTATAAGCTACTATTTTCAAATTTATTACCTCTCCTTTCAGCTAAACATAGCGCAGAAAAACTCCCTTTATACTAAGAGCTTATTCATTATACTCTCTGCAACAAAGATGACAAATACAAAACAGGAAAAAATATGCTGAAAAAAAATCACTTTCTCCTAGACCCTAACATCACTTTTCTTAATCACGGTTCTTTTGGGGCCTGTCCAAAGCCTGTCTTCGATATATACCAGCAATGGCAACGTAAACTCGAAGAGCGTCCGATCGAGTTTCTTGGCAGGAACGCGTTCTCGCTATTAGCAGAATCTCGCGAAAAACTCGCGGATTACCTCAACTGCGCCGCACGGGATTTAGTCTACTTCCCTAACCCGAGCACTGCCATCAATATGGTCGTTCCTAATCTCGACTTGCAGCCCGGTGACGAAATCCTGACCACAGACCACGAATATAGAGCAATGGATCGCACCTGGCGATATTTCTGTGCTAAAAGCGGCGCAAAATATATTCAGCGAAATATCCCCTTGCCAGTCACGACCCACGCTGATTTTGTTGAAAACTTTTGGGCAGGGGTCACTCCAAAAACAAAAATAATCTTTCTCAGCCATATCACCAGCTCAACTGCGTTGGTTTTCCCCGTTACCGAGATTTGTAAAAAAGCACGCAAAACCGGCATTCTCTGCATCGTGGATGGTGCACACGCTCCAGCACAAATTGATCTCGATCTAAGCGCGCTAAATGCAGATATCTATACAGGGGCTTGTCATAAATGGATGCTAAGTCCGAAGGGTGCGGCATTTCTTTATGTGCGCCGAGAATTACAAGATTCGCTTGACCCGCTTGTTATCAGTTGGGGATACGACTCCGAATCAGGCTTTGGGAGCGGCATCCAATATATTGATTATCACGAATGGCAGGGGACGCGGGATATTGCGGCATTCCTTTCGGTACCGGCAGCCATTGATTATCAACGGGAACAAGATTGGGGCCACGTGCGCGCTCGTTGCCGAAACTTGCTCGGCGTTGCGGTACAAAAAGTCCAATCCCTAACTGGGTTGCCCCCCATCGCCCCCTATCCATCAGCATGGTACGGACAAATGGCAGCACTGTCCCTCCCAAAAGGCGTAGATGGGCTTCAGCTAAAAACACGCCTTTATGATGAATATAATATCGAGATTCCCTTCACGACATGGGGAGAGCAATCCTTTTTGCGGATTTCCATCCAAAGTTATAACAATGAAGATGACGTAGATAAGCTCGCGGATGCACTCAAAGTGCTGCTTCCATAAACATAGTTTCTAAGATCAATGTGAGTGGGTAAATAATATTAGCGGGGTGTCTTTCTGTGCCTTTTTATATAGATACTATTTAATTGCATATTGTTCACCACATTAACAACAATTTTGATAAAATTTATCGTGTTATATGATATACTGCAATTCTGAATAGCACCTACCCCCTGTTTTTCATTACTTATAGATTTTCTGAAACGGCTATCCCAAAAGGGAAAGTAATTATTGAACGCTAAACTTATTAGGAGTGCGCTTTAATGAAAATAAAATTATTATTGGTAGAAGGCCCAGCCCCAGGCGAAGAATTTGAATTAACAAGCGATACCATTACCATTGGGCGTGATCCAGCAAGTAGTTGGCCCATAGACTACAACGCTGTTTCTCGTAATCATGCCAAATTCACCAAGCAAGGCGAATCCTACTCGTTAGAGGATTTGGGTAGCAGCAACGGCACTTTTGTAAATGGCAATAAAATCTCAGGGGCTTTTTTGCTGAAAGATGGTGACGAGATCGGTTTTGGTCATTCTGTCAAAATACGTTATGAAATTGTTAAACCTGCTCCAGCGAAAGAAGAGTACCAATCGGTAGAAGATTTACTTGCCACGAGAGTAGGCGGGCCTGTAGGTTTGGCAAAAACCACAGTTGGGGAAGTTTTGCCGCCAATTGGGGCGCCACCACAATTATCAGTGGAAATTGCAGGTTCTGCACCAAAAACCTACACCCTCAATAAAAAGAAGTATAGTTTCGGGCGCGGCGAAGATAACAATATTGTGATCCCTTCACCCGTTGTTTCCCGTAATCATGGCTATATTGAAAAGAACACTAATGGAAACTATCAGATCGCCGTTTTACCAGAGGCTGGAAACGCTGTTCATTTAGACGGCTTTGCTGTTTCTGCTCCAAGCATATTAGTTAATAATGCTAATATCCGCATTGGGGGGCAGACTCCGGGTGTAATGGTTTCGATGGTCTATCTTTCCCCATCCGAAGCCGCTGCCGCGATAGATGCCGAAATTACCTTTGGCGACAAAACTGTCATTCAGATCGGGCGAGCGCCAGATAATGATGTTGTTTTGAATGTTCCCCAGGTTTCTCAATTCCACGCCCAGATCGAAAAAGTTGGCCAACGTTACAAAGTAAGGGACTTGGATAGCACCAACGGCACCTTTGTGAATGATACGCTCATCAAAGATGAAACTTGGCTCTCGCCTGACGATACAGTGCGTATTGGACCCTATCGCTATGTGATGGGTACTGAAGCGCTTGCTCAATTTGATGATTCTGTTGATCTGCGCGTTGAAGTGCTGGGGCTAAATAAATGGGTACGTGACGATCTCAATATCCTGCAAAACATCTCCCTCGTATTTGAACCACGCGAATTTATTGTCGTTGTCGGACAAAGTGGTGGTGGTAAATCTACGCTCGTAGATGCAGTTGCCGGATATCGCCCCGCAACACATGGACAAGTCATCGTCAATAACACCAATGTCTATGAAAACTTTGAAGCCATCCGTGACATTATTGGCTTTGTCCCACAAAAAGATATTATTCATATGGAATTAAGCGTCTTTGACGCGCTTGACTATACAGCCCAGCTCCGCATGCCACCAGATACAACCGTGGAGGAGAGACATCAGCGAGTGGAAGAGGTGATGCAAGTCCTCGATATCGCTCATCGACGTGACAACCAAATCCTGGAACTGAGCGGGGGTCAGCAAAAACGAGTCTCGATTGGTGTTGAATTACTAACGAAACCCGGTTTATTCTTCCTGGACGAGCCATCTTCTGGTCTAGATCCCGGAACAGAAACTTCCTTAATGCACTTGATGCGCCAGATGGCGGATCAGGGTCGCACGATCGTTTTAATTACTCACGCTACCAAGAATGTTTTCCTTGCCGATAAAGTTGTTTTCCTTGCACGTGGCGGTTATTTGGCCTGGTTTGGTCCACCTGATGAAGCTTTGAAATTTTTTGACCAATATCGCTCAGAACGTGACCGCCGCGTTAGCACGATGGAATTCGACCAAATCTACGCTGTTCTGGAAGATTCGAGTAAAGGCACTCCCGAGGAATGGGCTGAGCGCTATAGACAGCACCCTGCCTATCAAAAAAATGTTGTTGATGCATTGGGTGACAAAGCTCAAGTCGGCACTATGCCCTCAGCCAGCACGCCGGCCAATGAAGCCCCTGCGCTTCCCGAAAAACAAAAGAAAGTTTCTGCGCTTCGACAATTTCTTATTCTTTCTAAACGCAACTTACGAATTTTAGGGAAAGATCGCTTTAGCTTGGGACTAATGTTAGCAGCCTCACCGCTAATGGGTATGATGTCAGTTCTCTTGGCGACAGTTCTCGGAAATAAACCTTTCGAGTTTGTAACGGGAGATATGAATAATGTTGTTATTTCATTATTCTTATTGACCATTTACGCCGTTATGATCGGCGGACTTTCTCAAATGCGTGAGATTGTTAAAGAGGGTGAAATTTATAAACGCGAACGATTGGTAAATCTGAAGATTTTGCCCTATGTGCTTTCCAAAGTTTGGGTGGCGGCTGCTTTGGCACTCTATCAAACAGCTACTTATATGATCATCCATTTCCTGGCATTTGATATGCCTGGAGGAGTCTTCGAATTTGTTTTGATGTATATATCGTTGACGCTCGCGACCCTGGCTGGGATGATGCTGGGATTATTCTCATCTGCACTTTCCCCAACAGCAAATGCCGCCCCCCTGATTGTTATTTTGCTCATGTTACCCCAAATCGTTATGGGCGGTGTTTTGGTACCTATGCCCGATGTGCTGAGTGGGATCACATCAACAAATTGGGCATTCCAGGGATTTTTGGGCGTGACGGGCGTTGGATCCGATATTGCCTCCGATGTTTGTATGGCTCTGCCACCCGAGCAGATTGCCATTATGACGGCTGACGACAAGATCGCAAATGGATGTAAATGTTTGGGTGTGAACGCGCTCCGGGAAGAATCTTGTTATTTCCCTGGAAATGGACGTTTCTATAACCCGGCAATTGATGAAGCCTTGCCGCCAAGCCCTGGACCTGAACCTGTTCGCCCTGTTGACCCCGTTATCCCAGAGGCTCCAGAGCAGCCTGCTGATCAATCAGATACAGTGGCAGTGGCAGAGTATCTCGCAGCGTTGGAGAAATATCAAATTGAAGTTGAAGCGATTCAGAGTAATACGAAGGCAGAATTTGCTGCTTTCGAGGCTCAGGTCGAAGTTTATCAGGCTGAAGTGGTTGCGTATCAACAGGCTTCAATCACGCATCAGGCAGGCGTTGCTACCGCAGTCCAACCCGTTGAAACTGTTATTCAAAAATATAACGAAAAATTCGGTAGCGCATTTGTTAACAGAGATAATTCTGGTGAATTCTGGTTCTTCCTTTTGAAAACTTGGGCTGCCCAACTTGTCATCAGTGGAATCCTGTTAGGCGGGATTGTCTTTTTACAAAAACGTAAGGATGTAAATTAGATGAATATGAAATTACGTCATCTCACAATCTTTGTTTTGCTTACAGGAGTAATAACTGCCTGTGGCGGTGGAGTTACTCCAGCTGAAATGACTGCTCAAGCACTTGGGCAGTCCATCTCTCTAACGGCAACCGCTGGGGCAAATAACGGTTTTGATGCGCAGGCGGAGTTAGAAACCGCAGTTGCGCAAGCAACGGCTAGCGCGGGTGCTCTCGCAGCCACCCAATCTGCTCAAGCGGGGCTTAATGCCGAGGCGATGGCAGCAACCGCAACAGCTGAGGCACCTATCCGGTCAGAGTTACCGACATACGGGATCGATCCGGTCAACGGTCATGTGGGTTGGATCCATCCTCCTGCATCGCTTTCTGTGACGGGTTATCTAAAATACGATTATATAAATCAATTTATTGGCACTGTCGCAGAGAATTTTGTTGTCTCAACAGATATTACGTGGGATACACAGTACGGGACATCCGGATGTGGACTGGTTTTACGATCAAATGGCAATGAAGATGCTTTGAGCCAATATCTGGTGATCGCAACCCGAGGTGCAAATGGGCACATCGTTTTTAGTTCCATGGAAGATGGGAAATTGCGTAATGGCATTGATAGTTATGCCAACTACCTTGACCCCAAATTTCAAGTTCAAAATGGTGCGACCAATCGTTTAACCGTTGTAGGACGTGGGAACACCCTGACTATCTTCACGAATGGTGTTCAGATCGACCAAGTGGTGGCAGGAGATCAGCCGGTGCTTACGCTACCATCTGCCCCAACCCCACCACCAGAAGGTGCGTCTACAGACCAGTTGGCACAATTTGATAGCGAACTATCTGCTCATGGCAATTTAGTTAATAGAATTTCGAATAACTACAAGCCTAATCTTGCCATCATACAAGCTGAAACCCCGTATTTTGAACGTGGTTTTGTAGCATTGGTCGCTTTGAGCGAATCAGGGACAACCAACTGCGAATTTAATAATTCCTGGTTGTGGATTATTGATAAATAGATTTTTACAGAAATATTATTATGAACTTCTTGGAGGAGGTACCTTATGTCTGAACCCTCATGGATCGGTCGTAAATTAAATGACCGCTATGAAATTGAAGATTTGCTTGGGGCGGGGGGAATGTCGTCTGTTTTTAGAGCAAATGATCCGAATTTGCGTCGGGCTGTTGCAATAAAACTGATTCACCCTCACTTATCATCCGACCCTCAATTTGTGAGCCGATTTGAAGATGAAGCGGTTTCTGTTGCTCAATTGCGTCACCCTAATATCATTCAAGTCCATGATTTTTCGCATGATGGCGACGTCTATTATATGGTCTTGGAATTTGTGCCAGGTGAAACTTTGGAAGAACGTATGAAGCGTCTGAACGCAAGCGGACGTCGATTTTCGACCAAAGAAGCCGTTGAAATAATCGCCAGCATTTGTGATGCTTTAGAGTATGCCCATAAGCGTGGCATGTTCCATCGAGATATTAAACCTGCGAATATTATGATCAACCTTCAGGGGCAATCCATTTTGATGGATTTCGGCATCGCCAAGATCGTTGGAGGCAAGCAACACACGGTTACAGGTGCAGTTGTAGGAACAGCACTCTATATGGCACCGGAGATCATTCGCGGCGAAGTCGCCGATCATCGTGTGGATATATATTCTCTGGGCGTTACATTATTTGAAGTTTTGACTGGCAAACGGCCCTTTGAAGCTGATTCCGCCATGACAACGTTGATGATGCATATCAATGACCCAGTACCGGATGCAAGTGAGATCAATCCGGATGTGCCCTCTTCAGTCGTTGATGTGGTTGTCAAAGCCATGGCAAAGGATAAGGCTGAGCGCTATCAAAGTGCTGCCGAATTTGCCAGAGCCTTACGCACCGCAAACTTAAGCGCTTCAGAAAGCAGCCCTGCCTCTGCGCCCGATCTAGGAGGAACAGTGGTTGAACAAGTCCCGGCTATGGAAGATGCTGGGATAGCCGGAACAACGATCGAAGAAGCTCCTTCTGCAGAATCTCTAAAGATAGCAGGGACAGCAATTGAAGAGGCACCATCAATCGAATCGCCAAAAGTAGCTGGGACAATGATCGAAAGCGGACCGCCTATAGAATCTATTGATGTAGCAGGAACAATGGTCGAAGATATTCCTGCAAGCGTATCTCAATCTCAACCTGTTAAAGCCAGCCCGCCACCATCGCCACCACCACCTGTAAAACCTCCGGTTTCTAAAGCTAAATCACCAAAGGGTGGCTTGCCGGTTAAGTGGATCGGGATCGGCGCTCTCGGCTTTTTCTTCATCGCTGCCATAGTCTTCTTTGGCATTAACGCTCTTAGTTCTCCTGAGCCAGCAGCAACACCCACGATGGAGGTTGTAGCTACTCTTGAGCCTACAGCAACATTCGAGCCAACGGCAACGATGCCCCCAACTGCAACTCTGGAACCAACAGCTATCCCGACAGCAACATTACCGCCAGGGCCGCAAGTGCGTATGACATCCATTTCTCTGGATGGCAGCACCTATGTAGTTGAATACGAAACCTTCGAATACACAGAAGCCTTGCCGGGAATGCACGTTCACTTTTACTTTAACAATTACACCCAAAGCCAAGTCGGCGCTGGTGGCGGTGGAAACTGGAAGGTCTATGGTGGCCCGCGCCCCTTCAGACAATATACAACTGCAAATCGTCCAGCTAGTGCTACCCAAATGTGTGCAATTGTCGCTAATCCAAATCACACTATCATTTTGGATACGGGAAATTGTTTAGATCTACCGTAAAACAAAAAAGCTCTTCGGGGTTTTCTCATAGTATATATAATGACCCCCAAAAACTAGACCACAGGCTAAGATAGAATATCTGAAACTTGTGGAGGTTTTTCAGTGACAAAAAGACGAAAAAAGCACAGCAGTCAATTCAAATTCAAAGTTGCACTGGAA
>Ga0233437_1000412_pt1 | contig 101015 bp, 67 predicted proteins | sample SI_122_August201_FD_182714 | JGI IMG/M metagenome (GOLD analysis project Ga0233437, IMG submission 182714) | Seawater microbial communities from Saanich Inlet, British Columbia, Canada - SI_122_August2016_200_MG | ecosystem: Environmental > Aquatic > Marine > Inlet | place: Canada: British... | reverse complement strand
AGTGGACAGGACTCTCAGCAGATTGCTTTGCCTGTCACCAGAGTAATTTTGACAACACCAGCAACCCTGATCACGATGAAAACGGTTATCCACAGAATATTTGTGAGACATGCCACTCACAAAATGCCTGGGAACCTTCCATATTTGCCCATGAAGCCACTTCAATCACTTGTGAGACCTGCCATATGGTTCAATATACGGGAACCACTGATCCACCGCATGCTGAGCTATCCTTCCCTACTGATTGCTCGACCTGTCACCAAGCTGACCAATGGTCACCCAGCAGTTTTGTCCATGATGTTGAAACAACCGGTTTTTTGACTGACGGCGCTCACCTGGATATGAATTGCAGTAGTTGTCATGAAACCTGGTCTCCACCCACTGAGATTAGAACCTGTGCGTCCTCATCTTGCCATCAGGATAATTATGCTGTCAGCACCAATCCACCCCATGAGACGATGAGTTTCTCGCAAAATTGTGAGGATTGTCATTCCACCAGTACCTGGGCTCCATCACAGTTCCAGCACGGTGAACAGAATACCAGCTATCCTCTTGAGGGTGCTCACACAATTGTCGCGTGTCAGAGTTGTCACTCCCCCTGGCAAATTATAGCCCAGCCAAGGACTTGCGCCGATGGCAGTTGCCACCTATCGGATTATAATTCTGTAACAGATCCAAATCATGCTGGAGCCTCCTTCCCCTTGGAATGTGAGACCTGCCATACCACGACAGCCTGGGAACCCTCAACCTTTGATCATGATGGGCAATATTTCCCTATTTACAGTGGTCAACATCGAGAAGAATGGAATGACTGTTCACAATGCCACGTTGATGGTACCGACTATGGTATTTTCACCTGTTTTGGTGGGGGTTGTCATAGCGTGCCCGAAATGAATAATGAACACTGTGAAGGCACTAACTGTGAGAGTTGTAATGGAATTACATATCCATCGACAGGCGTAACCCCTGAAGACTGTTTGACCTGTCACCCCACTGGCGATGAGAACGATTGTGAAGGTGACATCCTGAATTTCATCAAAATGCCGACCCGATCTCAACCGACTGAGAAAAAGCCCATTGAAACACATTAGACTTATATTTCTCAGCACAGTGCTTCCCCTGTTTGCACTTTCTCAGATGCAGGAGGACCGCTCATGCCTGGAATGTCATCTATCTGGATCCTGGTTCCCCCTATCAGAAACTCCCAGCTTTGATCATAATCAAGCCACCGATTTTCGGCTGCTTTACAAGCATGCTGACCTAGCCTGCACTCAATGCCATTCAGGAAATACAATCGATGAATTCCACAGCTTCTCTGTAAAGGGTTCGGATTGTGTGAATTGTCATCAGGATATCCATCAGAACTATTGGGGCAATGATTGCGAAGCTTGCCATAGTGCTGAGGCTTGGGATCCCGCCATGGCCTATCGTCGGCACAATGAGACCCTGTTTCCACTATTGGCGGCCCACCAATCCCAGAGTTGTTATTTATGTCATACGACTCCTGGAATGTTGCCCTCTCTGGATTGCCAGGCGTGTCATGCGAGAGACTTCAGTCTTGAATTGCCGGCTCATGTTGATCTATCTCCTCAGACAGATTGCTCAAACTGCCATGCCCCCACGCGTTGGGATCAAATACTGGCCATCAACCATGATGTCTTCTTCCCGATTTATAGTGGACAACATCGAGGTGAGTGGGATGCCTGCTCAGATTGTCATGAGCAATCTGGTGAGTATCAAGCGTTTACTTGCTTTGGATCGGGTTGTCATGATGAAGCCGATATGAATGATGAACACTGTGAAGGTAATGATTGTGAGCGACGCAACGGTTTGACATACCCACGCAACGGAGTGGATTCAAATGACTGTTACTTCTGTCATCCCAGGGGGAATGAATAACATGTTGGGAATAATGAAACAGCTCAATAAAAACATACTACCCAATCTAATTTTGATGTTGGTACTGACTGGTTCTGGCATTGGAGCAGAATTGCTTACAGGCTCTATCACCTATATAAGTCGGGATCAGGCTTATATCGACCTGGGCAAAAAGTCAGGTGTACAAGTTGGCGATAGTGTTAAGGTCTATCGATATGATGATTTTTTGGGTATTGCCCTGATCTCGCAAACCAGCGGAGCATCCTCTGCCATGGAGGCTTTGGATCCTGCATCTATTGCCTGGGATATTGGGGATGACGTTCAGGTTGAGGTTGCTTTAACATCGACAAATAAAGTACTTCTTGCCCCAGTAGTTGAAGACCCTTCCGAGACCAAACCCCTGGCTCAGGTATTTTTAGATAGCAGTGCTTTTAATCCACGAACACCCAGCAACATGAGCTTGGATGTAGATAGATTTTCCCCTTCCTTCACAGGGTATGTGTCTACTCGAGTTTCAGACCGAGGTGGCGACACCAGTGGAGTCCGGGAAACGACTGGTGCTATCTACGGCCAATTCAAGGTGCTTGATCTGGGAATCAGACATCTTGATGTAAGTACATATTTACGCAGCAATCGCTCCTCCGGAGATACTCTCACCCAGACAAGTATTTACTCCATCATGTTGAGCTATGACAACCCTGGCAATCGTTTTAGTTATCTACTGGGACGTATGTATCATCCACAATTTTCTATGCTGGGGACAATTGATGGCCTGGGACTTACCTGGAATTCAGATCAAAGAATAGTAGCTGTTGCTGCTGGGGTGATGTCCAATATCAATGACATCCAGGGGCAGATTCAACGCAATAAATTTGGTCTCCTTGATGAAGAACAATTTAAATGGGGCAAAGTGCAATTTGGAGTCATTGGAGAAACTGAATCAGGTCAGTTCTCACGAAACTACTTACTGCTTGGATCCTCAGCCAGGTTGAGTCCAAGTCTTCGACTGCGAGGATATACTGAATTCGATCTCGATTTGCAGGATCAATCTAAATTTCAGAGTACTGTGTCACTAACGCGGTTTCGTGCTTCAGTCAATTGGAGACCCTGGCGTTCCCTCATCAGCAGCTCGCGTTACAGCTACCGCGAAAACGTCGTTCACCTGCTAGATACGGCTGAGACCGAATATGAGCAGGCGGCGCGACATACCTTTAACACCAATATGAGCCTCATGCTGGGTTCGGGGATGACAATCAGTGGGCAGGCCAGTTTCCGGGGAGATGGGACTAACCGGAAAATTACCATATACGGACTTTCCTTTAATCACCGAAATTTCTCTTCACAAGCCCTCAAGTTGAATGCCGGCGGGATGGCCATGTTTTCATATCTCAGTGAGGGTGGTCGTGTTTATGCATCTGTTGGTAGGGATGTCCTTCCCTGGCTGGATGTTGACCTGTATGATGAAATTTTTCTTTATAGAATCCTGGGTGAATCCAGTTTTAGAACCCGACACTTACCGGAAATCTCTTTTTCTGCAAAGGTTCCTGGACTGCAGCGTCTCAGACTGCGCACCCGGTTTGAGCATGAAGATGGAGAATTGCTTTACCGTTTCAGTCTGAGTGCCTCCAGGCAGTTTTAGCTTAAACAAAAAGCCCCCCACCATTCACATGATGAGGGGGATTTGCAGGGTTCTTTCTATACAAGTATTATTCGTATCGCAGAGACTTCACGGGGTTGGCTACTGCTGTTCGATAGGATTGCCAGGCGACTGTGATTACCGCTACCAACATCGCAATAAGAGATGCTCCCACAACGATCATAATGCTGATATCTATCCTGTATGCATAGTTCTTCAACCATTCACTCATGGCGTAATAGGCAATGGGGATGGCCACAACAACAGCAATCAACATCAATTTAAGAGTATCTTTTGATAGTAAGAGTAGCACATTACTGACCGATGCGCCCAATACTTTGCGGATACCGATTTCCTTGGTACGCCGCTCTGCATTGAATGATGCCAAACCGAGCAAGCCGAGACAGGCAATAAAGATGGCTAAGCCGGCAAACATTAAAACAATATTTGCGGACTGTCGCTCAGTTCTATACATTTCTCCGTATAGTTCATCAAAATGAACATATTCCAGAGCCTGGTTTCCAGCTAATTGTTTCCAGGTTGATTCTATATGAGCTAAGGTTCCATCCAGACGATTTGGATCATATTTCAGGGTCACAAATTTTCCCCAATTAGGACGGAATCGTGCTGTACCATCTCCCAGGAGAAACATTGCCATGGGGCGAATTTCGTTCTGCGGAGTTTCGAAATGATAATCCTCAACGACTCCAATGATTTTGATAGGAGTTGGTGTGTTTCGGAAAAAGGTGATGAGATCCTTACCGACTGGGTCTTCAACACCAAATGCTTTCACTGCGGCTTGATTCAGAATGACTGCGTTTGTGTCCGTCACGCGTTCTCTTGAAAAGAATCGTCCCTCTGCCATCGTAAGCTCATAGGCAGCTGCATAGTCATGATCCACCAGAAAACTGGCCACCAGACGAGTCTCTTCAACATCATTCACCAACATGGTTGAAGCATTACCGTTTAAACCATCTTCATTACCTGGGATAGCCGTGCTATTACTTACCAGAATTGTGCCTGGATCATCTCGCAGACTGGCTTTAAAAGCCTGAATGGTTCTACCAATATCATCTGTCTTTTTTACAATAAGCAGATTATCTGGATTTAAGCCCAAATCTTTAGTCTGTATATAATCCAATTGATCCCGGATAACCATGGTGGAGATGAGCAACGTTACTGATACAGCGAATTGAAAAATCACCAATCCATTACGCAACCAATTTCCTCCTTTACCTGACACACTGTTTCCTTTCAATACCTTGAGCGGATTAAACGATGATAACAGAAAAGCGGGATAACTTCCAGCCAGTAATCCCACCGGGATCACCCACATTAGAACGAAGGGCAGGTCAGATATTTCCAGAACTAAGGGCGTATCGATTAGTTCCGTGAACCAGGGCAAAATCATTTGCACCAACAATAAAGCCAGTGAAAATGCAATGAAAGTCACGAAGATTGATTCAGCCAGAAACTGGACAATAATTTGTCCCCGATTGCCACCCAGAGTTTTCCGAATACCAATTTCACGGGCGCGACTCATGGATCTGGCAGTGGACAGGTTCATATAATTAATGCAAGCTAAAAGCAGGATAAAAATAGCAATATACGCAAATATGGTCACGGTTTGCCCATCTCCGTTGACCTCAAATTCACCCAATAAATTAGAGTAAAGGTGAATATCAGTCAGTGGCGTTAGAAAGAAGGCATAGGCATCTCCTCTTTCCATCAATTGATCAAACGATATACCTAGAAATTGCTGTACCTCGGGACCCACATACTTACGAATCAAGTCGGGGAATTTTGCCTCGAACTCGGCTGCGCTTGCTCCTTCGGCAAGTTGCAAATATGTCTGAAAATTATTATTCAGCCACATTGGGTTGCGAGAATCACCATAGGTAACCATGGATCCTAGAAAATCGAAATGCCAATGTGAATCATCTGGCAATTCCTGCACAACTCCAGTTACCGTAAAATCTACCACATTGTCAGAATTCAAGACTTTACCAAGTGGATCTTCATCGCCAAAATACTTCTTAGCCATGCGTTCAGTGATCACAACAGAGAGCGGTTGGGTCAAGGCTGTCTTGGGATCACCAATCAACATGGGAATGGTGAACACCTCAAAAACGGTCGAATCGGCCTGAAACCATAGCTCTTCTGAGAAGACTTTGTCCCCATAACGCAAGACAGGGAATCCAGTATTACGAATACGGGTGTAATTGACAACTTCTGGATATTCTTCCAACATGGTAGGTCCAGCCGGAGCGGTAGAATTGGTCATCCTAAACTCATTGTCGCCCAGTTTACCTTCAAGATTCAGTCGGTAAATATTGTCCGCATTCTCGTTAAATCGATCAAAGCCCTGCTCATATCTTACAAACATCAAAATCAGGATACAGGTGGTGACACCAATAGCTAAACCCACAATATTTATAAAGGCATACAGACGTTGTTTGATCAATGATCTTAAGGCCACTTTTATATAACTTAACCACATAAGACAACTCCTATTCGCTGCAAAACAAATCGCTTAGACATGAAAATTTCCGTTCAATGTTTCATCGGCAATTTTGCCATCAAATAAATTCACAGTACGATTTCCATAAGCTGCATATGCTGGGGAGTGTGTCACCATAACAATAGTAGTCCCCTGGGCATTCAAGTCCTTAAGCAAATTCATCACTTCATCACCATGCTGTGAATCCAGGTTACCTGTAGGTTCATCTGCCAGGACAATTTTTGGATTGGCTATCAAAGCTCTAGAGACAGCTACACGTTGCTGTTGACCACCTGAGAGTTGTTGAGGATAATGTTTACTCCTATGTCCTACACCCATCTTATCCAGCATTGCATTGACACGTTCCTTGCGTTCAGATCCTGGTACACCGAGATACAGCAGAGGTAACTCGACATTTTCAAATACACTGAGTTCATCGATTAGGTTGAAGCTCTGGAAAACAAATCCGATATTTTCTTTGCGGAAATCAGCCCGTTGACGTTCTGTATACTGACTTACCTCTTCACCCAGAAAGTGAAACTTTCCAGAGCTGGGGTTATCCAGAAGGCCAAGGACATTCATCAATGTGGATTTTCCACAGCCTGAGGGCCCCATGATGGAGACAAATTCGCCTTCACTAATATCGAGATCAATCTCATTTAATGCTGTGGTTTCAATTTCATCCGATCGAAACACCTTATTGAGTTTTTCTGTCTTTATCATTTTGATCTCCTTGGATTCTTCTATTATGATTCATTTTTAAAAAATAATTGTTCGTAATCACCAAATTGTCTATAGCTGCTGGTGATGACCCTGTCACCCGGTTCCAGCCCTTCCAGCACCTCGTAATAATCCTGATTTTGTCGCCCAAGTTTGACTTCTCGTTTGCTAGCGCTCTCTCCACCTTCATCCAGGACATAAACCCACTGCCCGCCTGTTTCCTGATAAAAACCACCACGTCTCAGAAGAATGGCTTGCTCCGAGTTACCCAGCTCCAGCCGCATGTGTAAGGTCTGGCCTCGACGGATATCTTCTGGTTCTGCATTATCAAATCCGAGTTCTATCCGAAATTGACCGTTAACTACCTCGGGGTATATTTTATTTAGAGTGATGGTGTATTCATTTGGACCAATACTAAAATGGGCGGATTGATTGAGCTGCACGCGTGTGATAAAATGTTCATCTACGGGTGTACTCACCTTAAACCCATCAAGAATATCAATTTGTCCAAGACGTTCACCTCTGACTTTGGCTTCACCAATTTCTGCATTCAGGGAGGTCAATTGACCAGATACAGGTGCTGTGATAACAAGATTTTCCAGATTTTGTTTCACAATTTCCATGTTGTCCTGCATACGTTGCAAGCCACTTTCCAACTGCTCTACCTGAACTTCACGATAAATGGAATCCTGCTCGAACGACTGGAGTGTCAGACTGCGTTTCTTTATCAGGAATTGGTAATCATCCCGACTGGACTCATACTCTTCACTGGATATCATGGATTTATCTGCGAGTTTTACATTACGATTAAACACGCGTTTTGATTGAAGGATTTGGTAATCCAGATCCAATAATTGGGACTGGATATTCAAACGATTTTGCTGCATAGCCAGTTTGGTGTTCCGCAGGTTATTACTTTGCTGGAACAACTCAGCTTCCCGGTACATGATATCCAGAAGCAGATTGGTATTGGCGAGACTGATGATTTTATCGCCCTTCTCAACAAAGGTCCCGGCCTCGATGTATCTGGCTTCAACCCGCCCGCCCTCAATGGCATCCAGGAAATAAGTTTTGATTGGTACTACTGCACCACTGAGAGCAATAAATTCCTGAAATTCACCTTTTTCAACCGTGCTAATTCCAATCCGCCGGTTATCTATTCTTAGAGTGTCGCCACCTCCAGCGCTTATAACAAGTGCTGATACAATGATGCCAGCAACTCCAGCAACTCCAGCAAAGGGTCTATATTTTTGCCATTTAGATCTCTCAATTATTTTATCCATAATATTCCCAATAAACGATGTGCACGGTCACGAATTGAGATATTTTCATTAATATCAGTTCGATTCGAATGCAGGGTTCGAGTTGATGTCATGCTTGTTTCTATCACAAGGCTTGTGCCAAGCATAAGATAAACATCCATATTATACTGTTATCTATGTACTTATATGATTTTAATTACACAATTTGAATTTGAAAATATCGGTGATATTACTCATATCGATATAGAATGTATATCAATCCTATATGGGATTCATCAATTTAAAGGAATTAATGATTTGTAAACTGAATCGAATATTAGGGTCTGAGAGTTGTGACTATAACAGAAGTCCTGGTTTCACCCAGGACTTTAATTAAATGACCTGTTTGAAAAAGCTAGATCAACTAGATCATTTTAAAGAGTTATAATAATTACTAAGAATATCTATGACTTCCGGTCGGCTGAATTCTAATGGAGGTCTATCCCCCTGCTCCAACATGTCTCTCTATTTGCTGTTACTGATTATCAAAGGTGAAGTGGCCAGAATAGTGGCAATATGAAGACTGCGATTAGACCAAAAAGAATTACCAGGGGCAATCCTACACGGGTATAATCGGTAAACCGATACCCACCAATTCCCATGACCAGAAGATTCACAGGGTGCCCAACAGGGCTTAAGAAACTGGCTGAACTACCCAAGGCCACAACCATGGCCAGAGCATAGGGTGATAGTCCTAGATTTGAAGCCGTGACGATGGCCATAGGCGCCATGAGAACGGCAACTGCGGCTGTGGGCATGACCTGGGCAAAAAGACAGGTGATAATATACAAGCCAGCAATAATACCCTGTGGCCCTAGAAAAGCCAGCGACCCTAGTACAGTATCTGCCAGCAAGATTGTTACGCCGGTTTCTTGCATCGCTACGCCAAGACTTAGCATACCAGCGATAAGCATAATTGCTCGCCATTCGATGGCTTCATAGGCTTCATCCATAGTGAGACATTTTGTGAGGACCATGAGGACAGCACCGCCCAGAGCAGCAATAAAAATGGGCAACCAACCAACAGCGACGGCCAGCAATACACCAATTTCAATTCCAGCAGCAATCATGACCTTATCTTTTTTGTACAATGGCTGATCCAAACCACTAATGATGATGTAATCATCTTCCTTCTGGAGCATCCCCAGATTTTGTCGTAAACCATACACCATAAGGGCATCTCCAGGTTCCAACACAAAATCCCGGAGATTGGTACGATAGGCTCTATCCCTCCTCCAGATGGCCAAAACAGTAAGACCAAATTTTTCTCGGAAATAGAGCTCACCAATCGTTTTTCCTGCTGCGGAATTACGAGGTGACAAGGTGATCTCTGCTACTCCCACTTCATCAGATTCCAGGCGCTCCAGATCATTTTCAGACTGCTCCTCCAACTCCAAATTTTGCAAACTGTGTAGAATTTCTAATATTTCGGATTCCCCGATGACAATAAGAATATCATTTGCTTCAAGCTCGTGAGTAGGGGGCGGCATAAAGATTACTTCATCCCCTCTTCGAATACCTAATACGTTGATTCCCAGGGCACTCTTCAAATGACTTCGAGCAATACTACGGGTTGCCAGGGTGGAATCTTCCGGGATATGAATTCCGATGAGATGTCGATGTAACTTGTATTTCAGTGCAATCTTGCGCGGGGTTACATAGTCGAACTCATTGACCTGCTTACTTGCTGCCATGGCATCCAGCTTATCTGTTTGACCAATGGTAATGAGTAAATCATCCGGGTTAAATCGATAATTTCTCAGGCGCGAGACCCGCACCTTATTTTTTTGAATAACTGCAATGATATTTATCTCAAATGAATTACGTGTTCCTGCTTCCTTAAATGTTTTACCGATGAATTTGGAGTCAGGTGAAATTTTGAATTCTGCAAAGCGCAGTGCCTCGTTTAACTCGTGTTCACCTACTAGCCATCCTTGTTTCAGGGTAAGCGTTTTCCAGTCCTGGAGTGTACCGACCTGATCCCTTCTCCCTCCTACCAGCAGTTTATCTTCAGCGCGTAGTTGAGTATCAGGTCCTGGAGCCAGGAGGGTTTGCTCTCCCCTGAGAATAGCGAGGACATTAAACCCCAGAGCGGATCCAAGACGACTTTCAGCCAGATTTTTATCTTTTAAAGCTGAATCTGCTGGGATGCTCATTGTCAGGAGACGGTCATTGAGCTCATACTGACCATTAAGGGTATCAGCGATGGATGTAGAGCGACCCAAATCTCTATCGGGGAGCATATGTCTGCCCCACAAAACGAGATAAGTAATTCCCACCAGCATAGCTATAATTCCCACTGGGGTAAAATCGAATAAACCAAATGGGCGTAGCCCTCCCATTTCCAACGCATTGCTGATAAGAATGTTGGGAGCGGTTGCAATGAGTGTCGTCAGACCACCAAATAAGGAGGCAAAAGCGAGAGGAATTAATAATTTTGAGGGTGATCGACCTGTCCGATGAGCAATTTCCATAACGACAGGCAGCATGAGGGCTGCCACACCAATGTTATTCATGACTCCGGATAATGCTCCAACAGTCACCATCATGATGACCAATAGCCTGATTTCGCTATCCCCGGAAAGTCTTAGAATCTGCCCACCGAGAATTTGAGCCACACCGGTCCGGACCAAACCAGCACTTAATACCAGCACTGAGGCAATGGTGATAATTGCTGTATTACTGAATCCTGCAATAGCATGGGAATGTGTGATAACCCCAAAGATGGATAATATGAGTAATACGGACAGAGCTACGAGATCAACACGAATCCACTCCGTAACAAAGAGAATTACGGCTCCACCGAGAACGGCGAGTACAAATATCATGGATATAGTCATCTAGTACCTGTCAGTTTGATCTTCATTACATTGATCTGCAAATCTACTGTAAATATTAGAAAGGTAAGGGGAAAACCGCCACCATGCAAGCAAACATGGGATCATCATTTCTCCTATGGGAAGCGCTTTGAATCTGAATTGGGTGAAATTGTTAGAAGAGGATAATTACACTAATCATCACGACTTGTTGCTAACCATTGACCATCCCGCCATACATCAATTTGAGTCATTTTCTCATACCACTCAGCTCTGTCAAATTCCTCAAAAAAGTCCCGACTATTCTTTCTATGGTACTGGCTTAGAAATCCGTCTGAAACAGATAGCCCTGTTAAATTCAGATTCAAATCAAAACTGTATAGATATGATCCAGTTTCTGTCGTACCCCCCAGGACAACAGAAACAATAAACCCCCTATCACTGTCCAGAAAAATATCATCAACATGGGAACGTGCACCTGAATCATTGAAATCATAATCACCCCAAGTGGGGAATTTTATATATATGAGATTTGAATCGACCTTACTCCCATCCAATTGGCGAGTATTTTCCCACCTGGGAGTGGTTCCTTTAAACCCCCGGGATGGAATGATTGCGACTGCGGCATCATTAAATGCATTATTTGTACATCCGAGGATGATCTCCATCTCACCATCCTGGTTGAGATCACAAACTTCCATATCATAAATGCCCCCGGGATGGATAAACTCATCCAATTGGGTTCCATTAATATCAAATCTTACAAGACGATTCGGGAACCAGGGCATATGTGAAAATCTGGCATATATATCATATACTGTGGAATTTGCATGTTTAAAAGGGAAGATGAAACCAACCCCATAATTATCGGTATACTCCGCTCCCCCAAATTGAAGGATGGGATGTTCTGAAAACATCCACTTCACAGTACCATCAGTCTCGAGATAGTATAGCCGGCCATTAAATTCATGTTGTTTCACTTGGGTTCCAAGGAGGACTTCGTTCTCACCATCTCCATCATAGTCATTAATTTGCAATCTACGATAAATAGGTTTACGAGGGTTGATGACCTCCAGATAATCTGGAGTATGACCGAGGTCTATACTCCAGAGAAATTTTCCTGTATTATTGAATATTAATACACTTTCACCTTCCACCTTATACTCAGATGGATTGTCATCCGAAAATATAGAAATTGCACCGAGGGTGAGTAGTACTGCAAGCATCATATGCAAAAATGTCTTTAATATCAATGACCGGGTGATGTGATTCCTGGCCCATTCTATTAGTGGCATTTTTTTATAGATTAGAATATCTCGATTTTCCAGCATTTGTTGAAGATTTTGTTCCGGAATTAGAGAGAATTTCTTTTGGGGGTGTTTTAATAACAATTCATCTACAATCATCTGCGCTTCGAAAGCGTTCTCCTGTGGGACAACCAGGCTTGTCAATGAGGAATAAAATACTGTAGCTATTTTTTCATCCAATCCCACAGAATTGACAGCCCGCATTTGTCCAGTAAAATCAATCCCTCCAGTAAATGCTGTTGACTTGGAAACAGAATATTGTTTTCTGAGATTTGCTTCTCTTTCGAAAGCACAAAGGGCCAGTAGCGACATCCCAAATCCGAAACTGGCTCCAGCTAAATAATGCCCAACTGAAGGAAAGCCAAAAGCCACCGTGTATCGGGATGTTTTGGGCTTCTTCAAAAACTTATGTCTGCTACGTGCTGCTTTTAAAGCGTCCTGGGCTTGATAATTCACCAGATCATCCTGGGCAAGGGGGTGATTATTAAAAGTGATGATATCCCTTGAACGCTCATTCTGACGAGCTTCAATATCTAATTCAAGGGGGTAAATGGTTCCTACAATGATTTCTTTACCCGGAGTATCTTCGATTTTTTCAACAAGGGGGATCCAAACTTTGCGGCGACTATACCCTGTTGTTTCTTCATTGTTACTATCACGAATCTCCTGGAAGACTTTGAGTATCTCTACTGGGAAATTCTGACGCTCTGCTACCTCACAAACATCTTCAATGCTGGCAATAGTTGAGAATATTTCTTTGTCCACCTGATCTGGATCATTTTCAAAAGCCAAAAGTACTGCAGCCTCGAACTCCTGCAAATGCGTAAGTGATACTAGCAATTGGCGCTTTACGATACGAATTAATTTTCTAAAACTATCGTTCGCAGTTTCAAACTCGGCTCTCTCTTCAGTATATTTTAGCGTTTTATAAATTGCCTCTTGTAAGCCAGCCGGTTGGAAAGCCAGGCTCTCAGTAGCTAGATATTGTTGAAAGTGTGGCATTAACTCCTGATAGTAGGAATGATTTATAATTGAGTTTTTCCGACTCTGTAACAGAAGACAGAATTCCCCCAACAGGCGAGTCTTGAGTCTCTCGCTAAGATTAAGTGCCAATCGAAATTGGAGGGATTGGAAAGCTGCTTCGAATTCAGTAAGGGAAAGGATTGTTGTCATTTAACGAAAGACTTAGGCAAAGATTTTTAGTTGGAGATCTGCGGGATCCTGAATATCCTCGAAAAGTGCTACACCCCTGACGAAGTCTTTCACTTCGGTATGGATTTCATTTTTTACAGCCAGTATCTTTACATGATTGAGTCCATCGTCCTGGACAGACTCGGAGATGGTTATTTTTAAATTGAATTTGCCTTCAATGGAGATTATTTCCATTTTTAACCGATGGTCTTCACTATGCTTAACCGTTATTTGAGATTCACCTAAAAGAGCTCCAACACCTGGAAATACATTCTTCAAATCGTAGGTCTCTCCGGTGCTTCTGACCTCAATGCCCAGATTCTCAGTTTCGGGGAGGTCAATGTTACCCAGCTTAACACAGCCATTCGTGTCTGAGACGTAATCATGGTCAAAGCCAACAATTCTAACCAATACGTTTTGATATAATTCTTTTAAATCTGAGAGAAGATACAAGGAGTAGTCATCTTCTGCTCCTCTTAGAATTCTGACCATCAGACGCTCATCACCGCTGGCAAAAACACCCACATTTTTAATTGGGTCCGAGACCGTTGAAATTCCTGCATCAGCAACCAATGTCTTTGTATATCTTGGAATTGCTTCCTTTGCCTGGAGTATATGAATGTAATTAAATCTGTATGTATTTTCTCCATGCAGTTGGAGTTTCTGGTTGATAGTGGATTCTCTGGAGGATTGATCAATTGTGTTGAGCTCTGCCAGGGATTGAGTATAATATTCTATCATTTGTAAATAGGTAGACATGCAAAATCCACATTCGCCAAGATGCTGTGGCTTTGGCATTTTAGCGTTTTTCAATTGCTCGAGTGCCACCTGCTCAAGTTGCATTTCTGATAAGCATTTTATCATATGTTATTGTATACTCTCATTTTGCTGTGTGTCGAAATTTCATCTGACTTGATTTGTTCACGGAGCCAGGCCTTCCCAAGTTTGATCATATATTCAAGCCGTCCACGGTGGAGCAACCATTCGTCATTTAGGAGATGGTCATTGCCTGTGAGAGACAGATACTTCTGCAATTTTTCAACATATCCATCCGCTATCAAATCTGAAAAATATATCTGTAGTATTTTAAAATAATCCTTACTCAGCTCAGAAGATATTTTCCCCTTGTCTATGTATTTTGATAAAAGTTCAATAGAAATGTATTTATCTAGTTGAATAATTAGGTTTTGTGGATCGGAAGCTGATTTATTGTCCCCCTTTAGCGGTTCCCAGCTACCCAAGCTTTCAATCTCCTCAATATCAATGTATGTAACATTAAGGTGCTGTTTAAGTGTGTAAAAGAGTCTAGCTTTTTCCAGAAATTGTCGATATTCACTTTCTGTGCCTAAGTGCTTTAATACACCGAGTATTGCCTGGGGTAAACCGTAGTATTCTTTCAAATTAACCTGTAACCATTCACTGAGCAACGCGTCTGGCAATATTGCTCCATCAGGGTTTAAACTATCTGGAACTAAGCGGGGGATGTCGCTTTCATCGTAATAGTAGTAAGAATTCGACAGATATGAAAATTCATGGATATACGGGTTACGTTTGCTTACTAAACTCAAATTACGCCATATTTTCCAGCCACCTTGATCCACCTGACTAAAAAGAGAAATGAGCGATTGATGGACTCGGGAAGCAATGAGTTTACGCAAGAGAATGATTGCTGATTGTGGTGTTTCATCCAAATCCGCCATTTTCGGTTCAAAGTACCGTCGAATCAAAAACAGATTCCCTGCACTATCTCGGGCGAAGAGGTCAGCTATACAATCAATGGCAAAATCATCAAGCTGGTTTTGACTGGATAACGTTTGATCAAGGTTAAGTCGGCCGTGTTGGATCTCATGGATCAGACTTGATTTTGCTAATGCTTGACAGTATGAAATAAATAAATTCATATCAGGGGTTGAAATTTTATTTGCGATGATTTTGCAAAGTAGATCGTGGATTATTTCAGCCCGAAATTCGATAATATACCTACCTTTAGCTATAAGCCTTGCTATTAAGGTAGTATAATTTGAAGTTCAGGATAGATAATAATTATTCAATTCCAAACTACGCCCATTCTATTAGAAACCCATGGTAAGGTGGAGATTATCCAGGTGATTAATTGCTAATGATGATTAGTATGCTTCGAGTATCAATTGATAGGTTCATGGAAAGCCGAAACAGCGTGATGGGATGTAGAGGAGCTAATTGATTTGCTTAGCAGTATAAAAAACAGGTGGGCTTCAGAGTTTGGCTATCGTCACGTTCTGGTAGTGGCATTCCCACTGATCTTGAGCACCGGTTCCTGGTCAATTCAACAATTTGTCGATCGCATGTTTCTAAGTTGGCACTCTGAAGAAGCCCTGGCAGCTGCAGTACCAGCGGGGATTCTTAATTTTGCATTCATCTGCCTCTTTATTGGCACTGTGAGCTATGCAGGCACCTTCGTCTCTCAATATGTAGGTGCAAAGGAAGATCATAAGGTTGGTGCAGTCCTCTGGCACAGTCTCTATCTCTCCCTTTTCGGAGCCACCATGCTCCTTCTGGTAGCACCATTCTCTAGCATCTTGTTCAGTATTGTTGGGCACAACGAAAAACTGCAAATTATGGAAAGTACCTATTTCAAAATTCTATGCTTTGGTGGTCTGGGTCCAATTCTTTCCTCGGCTTTTGCCGGGTTCTTTACCGGGCAGGGCCGTAATTGGCCAGTTATGTGGGTCAATCTATTTACTACGGTGACCAATTTAATTTTGGACTATCTCCTCATATTTGGAATTGGTATTTTTCCTGAGATGGGTATTGCCGGAGCTGCTCTGGCCACTATCATCGCAGGATTTCTCTCCATAATTATGTACCTCGTGTTGATTTTTAGACCTCAAAACGAACTTCGATTCAAAGTCTGGTCATCCAGGACCTGGGACATTTCCTTTATGAAGCGCTTCCTCAAGTATGGCTTACCCAGTGGTGGACACTTTTTTCTGGAAATCATGGGTTTTACAGCCTTTATTCTCATTTTGGGTCGTATTGGGCAGATGGAACTCGCCGCCACAAATATCGCCATTAATATTAATAGTCTGGCCTTTATGCCGATGTTTGGTCTGGGAATCGCGCTATCAATGATGGTTGGTCAGAATATTGGTGCTGGTGATCCGGAGAAGGCCAAATTTGCAGCCAACTCGGCAGTTCAGTTGGGAATGCTATATATGATTTTTTGTACATTCCTTTATGTAGTTATCCCCCATGTCTTTATTGCACCCTTTGATGCATCTCAGGAGACCTTCAACACGGCCATCATATTGCTGCGTTTTGTGGCTGTCTATGCAGTATTTGATGCACTGAGCATTCTATATTCTTCAGCTATCAAAGGGGCTGGTGATACTCATTTTGTCATGCGAGTGACTACCGGACTATCAATATTTGTACTGATTATCCCAACCTACGTCGCTGTAGATATATTTGGCTCTAATCTTTATTTGCCCTGGACCTTTTGTGCGCTTTTCATTGTTGCCATGGGTCTCACTTTTCTGGGTCGATTTTATGGCGGTAAGTGGAAAAGCATGCGTGTGATTGAAACCCCAGGAGTCCTCCCTTCTCAACACCCTGCCAATCCGCTTGCACCAGAAGTTTAGAGGGGCAGATTTTAGAGGATATCTTGATGCGGGATATTCCAATCTTTTAATTTTTGTCATACGCAAAAAAAAGGCTCCCTTCAGTATGAGGAAGCCTTTTCCATGGTTTTATATAGAAGTGCCTACCAATTTCCAGCCTCTTTGGGAGTATTCAGGATACTGTCCAGAAGCGTTTCAGAAATGAATTGAGCATCATAAGATTCACCAGATGTATTCAACTTTGAAACAAAGGATCTGATGTGATTACGTGAACCACGTGTAAGATTATCATAAGCAAATAAAATATCCTCATTATCAGTCTCTTCAGTTAAATCCATCAGGTCTTTTATATCGAGATCTTCAATAGTTGAGCCTACTCTGAAGGCATTCACCAGACTACTATCTCCGAAGCTGGTTAAACTGGTGAATAGTGCGGCCAATTCGCTATTTTCAAATTCACCCTCAACATCTTCTGAGATGGGATCTTCCAGCTCATAACGATCCAGTAAAACTTTGATAGTATGCATATGGGTCGACTCACTATTCGAGATATTCAAAAAGATGCGTATCCCCCATGTCTCATAAAGGTGAAGATATACGTCACGGGCTAATTTTTCTTCTTCACGCATGAGTTCCAGCCCGGAGATCTCTTCAGCATCTAATGAATCCAATGGAAAAGCTGAAATAGTTTCACTGATCTGGGCTAATACGGCAACGTTATATTCCTCTGACGTAGCGCCAAGGTTATCTTCTGAATCACAACTTGAAAGTACTGTGATTCCTATGAGTAGAATGAATGTTATTATAGTATTTGTCTTCATGATAGCTCCTCTCGCCTCCCGACCGTCTTAGCCTCTGCCTCTACCGTTTCTTTCACCAGTTCCACTGCAATTGCCCTGCATGCCTTTTTGACCACGCCGAGCACTTTGGTTTCCGCTAAAGTTTTTACCGGATGTGTCAAATATCATCTGTTGTTCGGCGGTGAGCAGAACTCGAATTTGGGCATGATGATTGGTTTGAATAGCCTGAATGGCTGTTTCCCGGTCAAATATTGATTTCCGCACTACAGCAATTCTGGCTTGATCTGCATCAGCTGAGCGGTTCAGCTTGGAAAGTTCCAATTCATATTGGCGGATTTGATGACGAATATCCATCATCGCTGGTTGCATCCCGTCTCTAAGATCATTGATTTTTTGCATCTGCTCAGAATTAAGACTCAATTCTGTCATCCAAACATTACGAGGAGCAGGTGCGCTCTTCTTGTTTCCACGTGCATATAAAGATCCGCTGGTAATCATAATTCCTGCCAGAGTGACTATTAACGCTTTTTTGGTCCATTGCTTTCTCATTTTATTTCTCCTTCTGTTTATTGTTTTCAATCAAAAAGCTATGATCCTTTTTTCAATACATGTGCCAACAGTATTTATGATATCTGAATAGTCATATCTTATTGTTTATTATATTGTTGTACTGTTGATGGTCAATGTCTATAATCTAGGTATATTCGACATTATGAGCCAATATTCGACGAAGTTGTCGAATACACTAACTGAGTAAATCTGGAAATTAAGTAGAGGTGCTAAAATATAATTGGAGTGATAGAACCAATAGTTTAAGGTTCAAAACACACCTTAATTAGTGTCTGTCTTTAAACTTAATATATAAACCGTTGAAACGGTTTAATGGCTTAATAAACTATCGGTAACACACGATTTAAGTCGTGTGTTCTTAATAGTATACGCAATATTTAACCGTTTTAACGGTTAAGCAACATTTTGTGAAAGACTAGCATTAAGGACAGACACTAATTATACCTGTGTGTCTCACTGAGGCTGCATAATGAATTACTTCAACATCAACATCTTGATCGTCCATCTACGCTCTACGAGCTACGCTGGATAAATCTTTACTATTTCAGATACACCATTTTGATAGTCCTGCCATAATCACCTCTTGCGGGAGCTCCGACCTGCAGTCGGCAGAAATATATGCCAGTATTCACGGTATTCCCTGAATCATCCAAACCATTCCAGTTAGTCTCATACCATCCAGCTACTTTGTCACCAGAGTTGATTGTTTTCACGATATTACCTCGAATATCATAGATGATGAGGCGAACATTGGCAGCGTTGGGTAAGCCATATCGAAAGCTTGTACTCGGGTTGAAGGGATTGGGATAATTCTGCTGAAGTACGAAACCATCAGGAATTACAGCATAAGTATCAACAACATTTGTGGTACTGTCAATAATTGTGAACACATTCTCACTAAGACCAAAGATGCTGGAATCAGCAATACTGATAATTTTAATTCTATAATTTTCACCTGCGCCCAAATCTTCTGGAATAATCCATTCCCAGGCTTGACGACTTCCAGATAAGGTATCCAATGCGAAGACAAAATTCTGGTCTTCCAATAATTCGATACGAATGTCTTCCAGTAAATTGGTTTCCCATCTGATAATTTCTGGGTTTTCTGTGGCCCAGACTTCCCCCCCATTCGGTGTTACATTGGATATGTAGGGGTCGGTTATTTCGAAGCTCCAAACATCTGACCATTCACTTGCCTGAGAACCCAGAACAGATGCTACACGCCAATAATAGTTTGTATTGTTTGTCAATTCGAAAATGAAATAGTCTGACAGGTTCGTCGTTGATTGCTCAAGGATTGAGGCAAATGTACTGTCGTTGGAGATTTGAACATTGAATGTGTTATAGTTACCAACACCAGTCCAGCGAACAGTTACAGAATCTTGCATGATCAGTTTTTGCTGATCCAATGGTTCATATAGAATGGGTGCATTATTCTCAGCATCATCATTGGGGATCCCAAATACTATTTCACCAAAACCATTCAGCGTGGCGCTAAGAGTATTAGCATTTCCATCATAGCTCGTAGTTAAAGGGATAAATAGTCCCTGGTCGGGGAATTGCCGATAGTATATAGTAGAGTTCTCTGGGTTGTCGATTTCTGGATAAACATCCAGATCAATCTGAAATTCGGCAAGCTGTGATGCGATGGCTAAACCACTATAGGTAATTGATACTGGACTCACCGTAATCAGATTATCGATAAATTCAGGCTGAACAGGTCCATAGGGGTTGCGTGTGATTCTGGCTTCATTGTAATCAGCAGCTGTTAATGCAGTATATGTAATCTCAACACCAGTAATGATTGATTCATTATTGAAGGAGTAGGTATTGCCTTGCGTTACTTCAAATTGAGTAAAGCTAACACTGGGGGCTGTTTCATCCCAGGGCAGCTTGTAGGCGCGATATGCCAGCACATTTGGTGGTAAGGATAACTCGAGAGCTATAGATCCATCTGGGTGGACCTCAACTGCGTTACGTCTCACAAATTGTGGACTGGGTACACCATAGCCAATAAACCAGCCACCCTCAGTAAGTGGCTCTGCATTTCCGGCAGTGACGCAAAAAATATTACCATCAGGATAGCGCCATTCTGAGACCATGGTGGCGACATGGTTAACTTCATCCAGGGCATATTCAACTGCACGAGAGTAGGGTGGTTGATGGAATTGGCCATTATCAAATAGCGTGATATTCCCATTGGGGCGTCGACGGATATTGTGTTGGCGAGAGTGATAGTAAGGCGCATTCACTTCATGCTCACCAACGAAGGTAAATTCACCACGGGGTCCACCCATACGCCACATTAACTCACCAGTTTCTTTATTAATTTTAATAATTTCGCTGTGATTTCTAAACGAGGCCAGGATATTTCCATCAGTATCGATATCAAAAGCGTTTAAAGTCCCATAATTGATGCGAGAACTTGTTAGATCCAAATCGCTATCGGTAATGGGGATGTAATCAATATTGCGCCACTCAAAGACAACATTTTTATCGCTATCCTGCTCCTGAATAATATTAATCACCAGGGAGGCATCGGTTTGTCCACCCTCGACAACAGTGCTCATATCATAGATAATGGTATGGTAGGACATCATCATCACATGTCCGTTGGGCAGCATTTTAAATTCGTGAAAATCAGTGATATAACCATTTTTCATTTTAAAACTGTCTATGACCGCTAGACTGTTATCCATGACCATATGCTGCAATTCTTCCCCCGGCAAAGGAACATTTGATGAAAAATCGCCTAAGGCATAGGTCAACAGTCCGTTTGGCTGAATCTGGAAATCATATGGCGCGCCATTCACTCTGACTGAGTCAACTATGCTCCCCTCGTTATCGAGAACAAAAACAAAATTACCATACTGGGCCGGCACACTACGATCCCAGGTAGCCATAAAAATGTAACCGGCGGCAGGATTGTCGATTGAATCGATAGTAATTAAGGGTGCTGGGAGAGTAGCTATATCTCGGATTCCTTGAGCGCTTTCAAGATATTGATCATCCAGAAAGCTGGAATCATCATAAGGATCAATTCTTAATTGAACTATTCCCAAGGGTGCCGTTCTAAAATTGAATGCATATTCAGCGATATCAGATCCAGTTTTTGCTTTGAATCCCCCAGCCATTACAACATTTACGGTTTCATTTTCAAGAAAAGTGTGGTGGGGGTTAAAGATCAAGGTTTTCTGGTCATCTGTGAGAATTAGTTCACCCGTATGTTGACCACTTTGGGAACCTGTCACCTGAATCAGCTCTGGAGATACAGTTGAACGGTCTATTATTCCCGTAGATCGCATGATAATATTAGTCTCACTGGAAACCATTTTCGAGCCTGGTTTTGGGTTCACAAACTGAAAAGGTTCAATGCTTTGTGCCACAAGACTGCTGATCAAAACAAGTGCATTACTCAGTAAAACAAATTTTAGGTATTTCATATATTCCCCATGTATCGTTATTTTAATAAAATCATCTTCTGAACGCTTCTAAATGACCTTGTTGATTGATCTGCCAGGGCTTCAAGTGCATAAAAATATATCCCTGAATTAAATTCTCTTAAGTCGATCTCTGCCCTGTAACGCCCAGTAGATTTTGCTGCATCCACGTAGCTGCCAACTTCCTGCCCGAGTGTATTATAAATGGTCAGATTGACCCAACTGGGTTCCGGTACATAGTACTCAATGCTGGTACTTGGATTAAATGGGTTGGGATAATTCTGATAAAGTCTGAAATCCGATATCAACTCATTTGACTCTGTAATGTCTGTTGGTGTATCCATTATGAGTGAAATATTGTCAATGTAAAGATCATGTTCAGATGTACCTGCGTTAATAACAACGCGAGCATCACTATCACCGGGTTCCTGCATCTCGAATCGAAAAGAATAATGTTGGTTCGTAGGCATAATAACAGTGTAACCAATGCGGCTGTAATTGATATATGGGCTGGTTTCCTGCCCTACCTTTATTTCTGCATAACGAATTTCACTCGCCCAGGCATCAAATTCAAAAGTATAGTCCTGTCCCTGGATGAGTTGGATATTATTCTGTCTGAGTTGCACATCATAGACCTGACTGCCGCCATTCAGAATTTCAAGATGGCTAACTCCGTCCTCAATTAACCAGTTCGCTGCAGCTCCGCCTCCTGCACCCCAGATCCAACCGTTGTAGTAATCTGAAAAGTCGCCATTAACAACCATATTGGTCCCAGGCTGGATAATATTAATAATGCTACTTTCTTCATTGGAAAATGCACTCTCAATTCCGTTACTGTCAACTGCGGTCACCCTGAAATAGTAGCGTTTCCCATTAACCAGATTTCGCAGTTCCTTCAAGGTTTGTCCAGAGGTGTCCATGAGGGTTGTTGATTGACTTACCGTATCACCATATACATTGTAAAATTCAACCTGATCATCACCAAATTTGTTAAACAACAGGGTTAGATTATCAAATTGTGGTTCTAGCAACAGATAAGGTGCCTGAATGACGCCAGTCCATGGAAAACGAAACGAACGGTAGCAATGATAGCCATGAGAAAAAAACATCTCGAAGGCTTTCTCCCCATCGTGAGTAATTTCCGATGCGATAGGCATAATATTTCCCACAGCCCAGTTGATATGGGTATTTCCGTTGTCCAATCGCTGCGCGTTACCCATATAAAAAGAGGAACCAAAGTCCACATCATTTTGGAATTCCCAATACAAAGTTGCTGTATTCAAAGTAGTATCAATATGGTATTCAACAGCTCTTGACAGCGGTGGAGTGTGAAGATTACCATTGTCGAAAATAGTATAATTATTATTACCAAGGGAACGGATGGAGTGTTGATTTCGAAAGCCGTTCAAGGGATCATTTACAAATTCAAAATCGTTGTTTTCTGATCCTGGTACCCCACACAGGCGCCAGATGATTCCACCTGTCTGCCGATTGATTTTTGTAATCTCGCTAAGGTGGCGGCTGGAAAGCAGAATGTGCTCGTCTTCGTCAATATCTATCGCATTCATGTGGGGAAACCGGATATAATTATTGATAAGACTTTCAAATTCGACATCCCGAATATCAAAATGATCCCAGGCTCGCCAGATGAAGATCAACTGGTCATCAGCGGTGAATTCTTGGATACAAGTCTCCCTGACGGTTGCGCTGGTATGCCCACCTTGTACATATTGGCTCATATTTACAATGGTTTCTCGTTGCCCAATAAGCAAATACCCACTATCAGGCAGCACCTGTAATTCGTGTTCATCTGACCAGTAGTCATTTGTGGCATGAAATGTTTTTATGAATTCAAAGTTCTGATCAAAAGCAGCGAATCCCATCCCTGATCCGTTAATCCCATTGGGTACCAACATGGTGATCCACCCATTGGGTTGCTGCTTAAAATCACGTCGCCGATCAGCAGTCTTCAGGTACCACACCGGTTCACCTGAAGTGTTAAAAATAATATTATAGTTAGGTGTTCCCCAATTATTCAAAAACACATAATCACTTGAGGGGTTGTTACTTTGGGTAATTTCAACATGAGGAAAATCTCCAGGTACAGAAACACCATTCGCCATAATTTGGATCTCGCGCGTGGTTTCGCGCATTTGAGCTACAGGGAGCTGGTCGTCTAAATCGCTGGCTTGAGAATTGTGCGTCACAGGTGCATTTAAAACCGTAAAACGAAAGGTTAGGGGCTCTAATTGTTCTGCTACATCGCTGATAAAGTGAGGTGCGATGGTAACACTAATTGTTTCGTCATAGGCAAAATTATTGGCAGTTTTAAAAATCACCGTTTGCTTATCCGAGGCAATAATTGTCTCCCCTGAAAGGAGACCACTTTTTGAACCACTAACGCTTATCATATCATCAAGATTATCTAAATCAGAGGGGTCAATTTTTGTAAATCGTAGAATAATCGTTGATGATGGAGAGACATATTTTGCTACTGGAGGTGGGAATACATAGGCATAACCCTCTGGCAAATTGGCTACAGCTTTCAATTGACCACAACAAAGCGCTAAAAGTACGATGGGTATTATTCTATGCATTTTCATGAGAATTGGCTCATATTTAATTTCATATTTAGTGAGATTGCATCCTGTATTTTATCCTATTGCTTCTCATTCATATCGACCGAAAACGTATCCGCTAGATTTCGTCATTGTAGAAATAGCATCTTCCCTACCTGCATTTCCTCACCGTCAATAGCCTGATAGTAATATACACCCGCCGGGGCGATCTGCTCAGATGCATCATGACCATTCCATTTCAGTAGGGCAGGTCCTTTTAATTTTGATGACAGATCATAAGTCTGAATTTCTCTACCCAGTAGATCAAAAATGATCAATTGAAGCCTATCTGCCTGATTGATTTGAATCGGGATTCTGGTCGAGCTGTTAAAAGGATTGGGATAATTTTGACCGAGAATAAAATTATTGGGCAATTCAGTTTCTGTCCAGGCTGAGTCCAGGAAAAATTCCATAAATCTTAAATTGAATCCAGCTTCAAAAATCTCAAATGTCAATACATGGCTACCTGCACTTATTGAGATATCATCTAAGTGAATAGCTTGCCAGTTCTGCCACCCGCCCGTAATAGGGGTTTCGATGGTTTGATTTATCTGCTGTCCATCAATATATAGTCGCAAATAGCCTGAGCTACTCGGACTGGCAACTTCAATTTCGAGGCTATAGCTACCACCCTGTTCAGCATTTAAAGTATATCGAAGCCACTCTCCATCCTCAGTGAAACCAACACTTGGAGTTCCGCTTTGACCTAGCTCGATATCTACGCCATCATTTCTGTACTGGTACCCAGAATTCCACGCTGTATAATTATCCCAATGAACGGTTTGATAGACATTGTCGTTGTATGCAATACCTTGATTTCCAAGGTCATAATCGGCCATTAAAATAGTTCCGGGAATAAGATGATCTTTGAAAGGTTTGCTCTGGATATTGTAATCCGGGTCAAAAAGTGAGGCAACCACTCCAGGTCGCAAAGTACAGTTTTCGGTTTTAAGATTTTCAGCCAGCTCCATCAATATGGCTTCAGCGACAGATGGAGAGGGTTTATTATTTCCAGTTCTCCAATAGTCCCTCAGCTGATTATAAGCTGCTGGTCTCGCAGCTGAGTATGGACTAGTAATCGTATCCACTTTTTTGGTGGTCCACCAACACCAACCTACATTGTTTTCCTCAAAAAGCTGTACGGCATCATGAAACCAGGCATTAGAATTCTCACCAGTTTCACTCATCCACAATGGAACATCGTAGGCATCTCGCATATTCAGATAGCTGTTTATGGATCCCAGACTATTTGTACTCCAATATTTGTGAAAACTATAGCCCATATTGTCATCAAAAGGTGGCGTGAGCCCATTAAAGTCTGTGGCGTACCAATTGCCCTCAATGAATAATATATGATTTATGTCCACAGCACGGATAACTGTAGTCAGATCCATATAAAGTCTTCTAAAGTCTTGCAGGCTAACACCCTCTGCTAAAACCGGTTCATTTAAAAGATCATAACCACCAATCCAGGGCTCATCAGCATAGCGGGTAGCAATGGCTTCCCAAATCATCATTGTATGCGTTTTATTTGAATCCGCCAACCACAAACGAGCCGTCCCGTCGCTATCGCTGATGGGTCCATGATTTTGTCCACCAGGGGCGCAGTGCATATCCAGAACCACATGCATCCCTACCTCTGAACACCAGGCGATGAGTGAATCTGTTACTTCAAAACCCCATTCGTTTGGAACCCCCCTGGCATGTGAGAACATATTGTAATGAAAAGGCATCCTGACATGGTCAAAGCCCCATGCTGCCAATTCATGGATATCCTCACGCGTAACATAATTCTGGTGATAGGCCGAATAAAATTGATCAGTAGCTGTTTCTCCGATGACATCGACAATATCTGCACGAATGGTTGTTGGTGATTGGGCTTCAGTGTGGAGCATATAACCTTCAGGAACCAGCCAGCCGCCAAGCCCCATCCCCCTTTTTAAAACGCTATTTCCAGTTCCATCAACAATTCTAGTCCCATCAGCATGGACAAACCCGTCAGCTCGGGCTTCGGTAAAAAGCTGGAGTGTCATGAGCAAGATGAGGAGAATCAGTCTTATCATTTTATGAGCAGGATTTTCTTTTGAATGATGTGGCCGTTGAACTGAAAGCGAGCGAGATAGATACCACTGTTGAGATTATTTGCTGACCAAACTAAACGGTGTTCACCCTGGCTGTGAAAATCTGACACTAACTCTGTGACCAATTGCCCCCTTAGATCCAGAATATCAATGGAGACAAAGGCAGATTCCTGTAAAGTGAAGGCAAAGGTGGTTTCGCTATTAAATGGATTTGGATAATTGTTAATTTCAATCAAAGCGGAACGCTCAGGCATGTTATCAATGCCAGTTCCGAATATTGGCGGTCCATAAATATTATCATAATAGCAGTTACTCACCATGCCACCTACCATAAACTGGATCACAATTTGATCCAGGTCCTGACGATTTACAGCATATGAAAATTCAAAATATAGAGTGGTCCACAAATTTGTTTGATCAATTGTTTGTCTCGAGATGATTTGGGTAGTGGTGGGATCGGCCAGCTCATGGTTTTGCAATTTAAAGGTCACTTGAGTAATTGGAGACTCAGTATAAACCAGTAATGAAAAGGTATGATTCTCAATCAGATCAAGCTTCTCTGGTAAAGTTAAAAATAAATAATCATCCGGACCCGTTGCAGCCCATTCTCCAACATATGTACTACTATTTATTCCACCGGGATCGGGATTATCGACGATAGCGGGGGCATTTGATGAGGAACCATCCCAGAGATACCAATCAAAAACGTCCCCCCCTTCAAACGAATTATACTCATGCAAATCCTGGTCTATAGGGGGTACAGTCGGATCAAAACCCTGGTCCCAAGGCTGAGTTAGACTTAGAATCATGTTACCATTGTAAAACGAAATATTGTTATGGATGAAGTCAACATTATTGCCATTGAAAGTATGGGTCGCTTTGGCCCATCTATTTTGGTCCCAGTGGGAAAAATCGTCGGTCCAGGCATGCAAGAATTTATTTTCTGACCCATAATCGCCTTCATCGGGATTGTAGTCATAATATTTGACCCAATCATAATGGGCGAATACTGGCAAAATATTCGGATCAAAAGGACCGACCCAATTGACATATATCGGTTGCCAAATATTCATCATAATTTTTTGAGAATGTACGAGCTGCTCAATGTGCAGGCCTGTTTGGCGATGAATCTCTATTCCATCAATAAACCAGGCAACATATTCAGGAGTCCATTCAAAGGCATAAACATGATAACCATAATGCGGGTTGAACCAAGTCTGGGCATCATACACATGGTTTACTTGACCTGGTGTAATGGTATTAAACTGAACTTCATTAAAGGCAGCCCCCAGAATTTCTACATCGATTTCGTTCCAGCCCGACCCTCCATCATTATAAGTAAAAAATGATGATAGCATACCGCTGCCCTCTGCAGAACGCATCCGGACCTCAAAACGCCCATAGGTTAAACTCTCTAGTGTTCTTAATTCTGCCCCTCGGTAATCTTTGGCCCATATGGAGCTTGCAAATATCAAAATCAGCAAGGATGAAAAGATATTGCCGTATAAATTTTTCATTTTATTCGTCCCCAGTCCAGCGTGTTTGAATTTGATTATAGGCCATTCGTGATGTCACAATTACAGCATCTCCGTCCTGGGAGAGTTTCATGATCCCAAACCATTCTTCGATATCATCAGGGTCTTGTGTATATGAATCTTCCAGACCGAATTTCCACCAGGCATCCAGATATTCATGAATTATGACCCCAGCCAGAGGTGCTATGCTACTCTCAGCATCATCCAGATTCTGGATTAGACCCTGGGCCTGTTCCTCCTCAGTATTTCCCCCATAACCATAATTTGGTGGCCCAGTTGATGGAACTCCAGGAGAAACACTTAGACCTGTCTCTGTGATGAGCAATGGTTTATCAGGTACCATGTTCTTTAGGTACTCTAACCAGCCCTGAAATATTGTGCCTGAAGAACTGCCTGTAGGAGGATCCTCCAGATAGTAATCGACTGCATAGGAATAGGCGTTGTGGCTACGAAAATCAAGAAAGGGGGTGTCGATAATTTCTGCAGTTCGAATATCATTTGCATAAGTAGTCAGCGGCACAACATCAAATAGCTGGGAGTAATAGCTCTTCGTATGATCTGCCATTTCAGCTAAAAATGCCTCTGTAGCTGTTAGTGTTGTATCCGTGGCAATAAATTCTCCCACATATGAATTAATGGACGGATTCAGGAGATTGGTGGACAGAATGCTCTGTTCACTCAATTCATTACCAACCACAAAAGCAAGTAATGGGGGTACCGTACCATCAGTACCCATAAACATCCGCTGGATTACTTCACGGATATATTGTTTTGATGATTCCTTGAAGGTTTCATTTTGAAAATTTTCCACCTCACCATCAAACCAGATAGTTTGTACAATATTCAGGGACCCTGTTTCCTGAATCACCTCATAACAATATTGTGGGGCACTCCACAGTCTGATTGTATTGGCACCCAGGGCAACAATATTGTCGATGTCCTCATTCACCCACATCTGAAGATCGGCGGGTAAGGGATGCCTAGATTCAACTTCCCAGGGGATATATCCGGGATAACCCACAACGTAAACCACACCCCGAATATCCAGCGGATTTCCATTTAACAAGATATGATTTGAGTCTACCGAAAAAGCTGTTAGATCTGTTTGGGGGGTATTGGCTTCCTGACAACCTATTATTGAGGTGATCAGGATTAGAAAAATGATCTGTCTCTTATTTATTTTCATCATGAGATACTGGCAATAGACATAATATCACTACGGGACACTAAATTTTCCCTACTGGAAAACTCGTACATAATCAACGAGCATTGCCTGAGGAAAGCTGGTTGATTGGTCCGGATCACCAGCCCAGGGTCCGCCCAGAGCAACATTTAAAATGATGTGAAAGTCCTGATCAAAGGGTGCTGGCCAATCACCACCTATGCTATACCAATCAGTGAGGGTCTGGTAATGATTTCCATCTACATACCATCTAAGCTCGCCTTCCTCCCACTCCAGAGTGAACAGATGAAAGTCGTCTGAAAAATCTCCCTGGGATAATTGATAGGAGCTTCCAGATTGACTATTATTTGGTGGATTGCTACCATAATGAATGGTACCATGGACAACATCTGGATTATGGCCCACCAGCTCCATAATATCCATCTCACCACTTACAGGCCAGCCACCATAAACCGACTGGGTGGGCATCATCCAGATTGCCGGCCAAAGCCCTTGGCCAAAAGGAAGTTTAGCCCGGATATCAAAACGACCGTAGGTCCAATCCCCTTTCCAGGCAGTGTTCATCCTGGCAGATGTATAGGCCGGATTGTTTACATCGAAAGGGTTAGCTTTGCGCAAAACAATATTCAGATTTCCTGCATGAATAAAAGAATGTGCGGGATCATCAGAATAGGATTGGAGCTCATTATTGACATATGCCGGCCACCAGTTCTCGTGGTTCCACTTGTCCAGTTCAATACTGGTACTGTTAAATTCATCATTCCAGACCAGAGTCCAACCCTCAGGAACCATTGAGGGAGAGATGCAGTTTCCATCGTCATGTGTGGCCTGTGGATCGTAATTGACGGCACTAGAGTCTGTACACCCATAGTATTGACAACTGCCATCATCCTCAGTTGCCAGGCTGTCAAAATTGAGTGCAATTACATCCATACACCCGCTAATAACCTGTGCAGGTTCATCAGAAGTATTTGGCGATGATTTGCATGCACCAATCACTAGGAGTAGAGCAAGGATTGCTAAAGCAGGCGGATTTAAAACTTTATTTTGACTCAAGTTTGTTCCCATAATCAAATATGTGATCTGTAGTAACTTGTGGGAAAGGCGGTACTACAACTGGGTAGGGAACCTTATCCTGAGCTACGAACATATCGATACGTGTGAGAGTGATATCCTCAAATGTTTTAAAATTGATGAATATCTCATCTGAGTAAGCCTGTTGGAGACTATCAACTATGGGGTTCATATGTCTTTCAATAAAGGGAATGGAATTGGAGGATTGTAACATGCTATCCGAAATTGAATAATTGATAATTTCTTTATAGATTCCAGACAAATATTGGTCTTGCCACATTTCACCATAAGACTTTATTTCCTTACGATCTGCATAGCCCCCATCATAAGCTTCCCCGGTCACGATGTAATCTCGCAACAGATCTGCTATAGCCAATTTTACTTGATTAGCGAAGTCAGCCATTTCGAAACGTTTTTCGCGAAAAACCAGGGGGTGTCGTGAAACCAAATCAGTTAAATCTTGTACAGTCCAATCCTTCTCATCAAATCTAAATAGCTTCTGGTCCAGATAGGAAACTTCAAATTCAGAATTATTTATTGATAAATGCTGTTTTTCTATTTCCCAAATAGCCTGATTCAACATGGAACCTTTTTCTGCCTCTTTGAGAAGATATTTCTCTGCAAGATCATCGACCAGATTGCGAAAAGTTGCTTCCTCCAGCATAAAACTTTTACCACGCATAAGTCCCGAAACATGATCATTATAAAGCTGATTACCCTTGCGTTCCTCCACTTTTGAGACAACATCATCCCACAGGGTTTGGTTACCAGTTTCGGAGAGCTGAATATTATCTTTCCAGGCAATCACTTTGAACATCAAATATTTTCCATCTTGCAACTTAAGAGGTCCTAAAACTGAACCTCTTTCCAGTGGTTGGGAATAGAGTGTATTTCTTATAATGGATTCATCGTCATCAAACCAGGTGACTTTTCTAATGTCCATTTCCTCAGTACCAAGTATCCGTGAGTAAATAGCCTCAAAACTCACTCCCTGATCAAGAAATTCTTTGGCTCCGTAGGCATAGTGAGAATCAGGAAAGGTAACAAACCCTAACTCGTACTCCCGTCTTGCGCTTAAAAAGTTATTTCTCAATTCCTCATCAGTTGTACTGACGCGATTAATTCCATAATCATATCTATATAACTGCCGCATGGCCTGTTCCCTCCTCCCCAGTATATACTGATCCAGGTGTCGGGGAGATTCGTATTCAGGCTTGGATAGGATATCGAGTGCTAAAAGTTTTTCAGCTATCAAAGAATTAAGAACTATTTTTTTGTGGATATTATTATCGCCACGGCAGTAGGCTGGCCGGGGTGTGTATTCAACCCTGCGAATAAATTCAGATTTTGTAATGACACGATCACCCACTCGGGCTACAACAAGGGAGTTCGGATATGGGTCAGTATCTTTTCCTCCACAGCTTACCAGCAGAAGAAAAGACACGGCCAAAACACAAAAAGATCGATCTATCTTTTGAGTATCCATCCGTACTTTATTATTAGCGATCTAAAATTGATATGTCAATGTAAATGAGTTGGCATATCCAAGTAAACCCATTGACCTGTAAGCATAATCCAAAGCGATAGACTGGCGCCCAAATAGTTTATACTCAATGCCGCCACCCCAGGTGAAAGCAGAATATGGAAGACTTGAACCAAATAGATTTAATTCTTCGGGGGCATTAACCAGATATAATCCTCGTATACCTGTCCTCAAAAAAAGATGAGTTCCACGAATAAATCCCATATCGTATTGAAGTCCCATATTGATTGATTCACTATTATTATTCGGGTGAAGCACATCCATTGCCAGCAAAAGATTATGCGTATGGGTGTATAGCGGATAAAATGAAACTCCAGCTCTAAAGATGACAGGAAGATCCCAGGATTCTGTCCGAAATTCTCCCTGTACAGCAGAATAATTTCCAGCTTCGTCAGGCAGTATATCTATAGCATTTAGCATATCTATACCAGAGTAAGACATTTTAGAGCCATAATTTGATATGCTCATGCCTATACGCATGCCTTCTTCCTTGTTCCCTGTAGGGCTTAGGAAATCGGTAACAATAGATACTCCAAGATCAAGTGCTAAGGCACTTGCGCCACTATGCCATATTGAAGAAGATATATATTTAGTTGATACGCCGAATGAGAACCAGTTTACAATTGAGCGTGCATATGTGAGAGCCATGGCGTATTCGGAGGCACGATAGAATTCTTTAGTCCCATCCTGATACTGAAGGTTTGTAACCTCGATACTCCCGAAATCAACATGGTTCATACTTAATCCGATATTCCCAACACGCGGAACAGTTATTGCGACAGCAGCGTATCGATTGGCAATACCTGCAACCCAGGCCTGATCCATGACAATCAACTCTGAATGCTCCTGAAAAGCCAAGCCAGCAGGGTTCCAATATATTGATGAGATGTTGTTACCCACACTTACGTAGGCCTCACCCATTGCCACTGCGGGACCAATTCCAATTTCAAGAAAACTAGCTGCCGTAGTTCCATATCGATACGGTTTCTGAGCTATAAGGGAACTCGTTAGCATGAGTCCCAAAAGAATGAGCTTAGAATTCATTTTTATAATATTTCTCATTTCAACACCGCGAATTTTCCAATTTGCTCTCGCCCTGATTCCATTGATTCCACACGGTATATGTACATTCCTGCAGCAATCTCCAGATTTTCTTCAGTAAGTAGATTCCAGTGGACAGATCCATTGGCTGCTGCATTATCAACTTCTATGGTTTTAATCAAGACACCAGATGAAGTAAAAATATGGATAACACAAGATGCTGGAAGGTGAGTAAACATCAATTTACGAGGCTGGTTCAGGAAGCGATTCCGCAGCGCTCCTTCCATTGCGTTTGTACCAACATAAGGATTGGGGACAACCTTGATGCTGTCCATGGTTTGAGCTTCGCGAACAAGATCAACTTCTTGAATGGAACGCGCCGTATATCTTATCGTATCGGTGCTCCAAAATGGTCTGGTAAATTCGAGTTGATATCTATCACCTACTCCTGGATAATCAAGATCACTACCACCAATAAAATCTATCACAAAGGCTGTACCCAACCACTTTGCTGACGTATCAATGCTACCGACAAGAATCTTATCCTGAAATTTGTTAAACAATCCATCAGTATTCCAGGATGGACCATAATGATCCTGAACAACCAAATCCATAATGGGATGATTGCCGTCCGAATCGACCAGGCTTGTGTTGATCACGTAAAAGTCAAAAGATTGATCCAAAATGACTTTTGGAGGAAACCATAAGCCATTGTCATTTTCATCTCGGACGCCGGCGGAAGAGCCAACCTGGCTAGTGTAAGCAAGTGTATCCCCGGTGAAAACAATCTCATAATCAAAGGGAAAGAGATTGGTTTCTCGCTTGGTGAGTGAAACCAACATGTGGTTGATTGGGGAACCGCTAATCCAACCAGTAGCATAGGGTCCGTCATCCATTTCAGGTGTAAAAACACTCTGGTCAATATGAAGCTGGATACCATCGATAATATCCGTTATGATGAGCGTATCCGGGTTCAAACCCCAAATATCCAAATCCTCATCGTAAATTAGATTATCGGTTGAATAATTAACATTTCCAGCTGAATCGTAGCGGGACTCACTATGTACCATCACGGGTTGTTCACCGGTGACGTCTAACACTTTATACCCACTGGTTATATAATTTGTGGGGTTTGACCTGTTATTCAACAAGGTATCAATGAAGAACGTGACCTCGTAGGTATGCCCGTCTTTAACTTGATCGCGTGCGAAGACGATTGGGGTTACAGTACCGCTCCCGAGAGTTGGCTCTTGTAATGAATCCAACAAAACAACTGGATCATGAAATCCTGCGGCCGTACTTCTGGGAGTCACTATTTGAACATTCTTACCTATGCCGGAGATTACGTCGTACTCATCAATGCTAACTACCAGGTTATTTTCAGTAGGCGCGATGCCTGGAATGCTCGTGCTAATACCATAATCATAGGCAGCTAAACCGTAATAATACGTTCTACCGTTTTCAACTTTTTCATCAACAAAATAATGTTTTAAGCCTGTTTCTGTACCGAGGTTATATGCAATCCCGTTAACCAGACCAAAATCAGCAAAACCAAATACAGAATCAATTAAATCACATTCAAATATGGGATCTTTGAATGTGGGTAGACCATAACCGTCCGTTATAACTTCTGCATCTTCAAAGAATTTATCAGTAGACCGATATAATTTATAACCCTCAAAATCATTCACGTTTCCAATAAATGGATCCCGGGTAAGTTTGTCCGAACGATCATCCCAGGTTAAAATGACTTTTCCATCGCCTGCTGTGGCTTCCAGTGTCGGCATTAAAGGTGGTTGAGCAAATCGATAATCTGATTCATAAATCAACTGGACTACTGCCTTTAATTCATATAACGCAGGAGCTATCCAGTCAGGCGATAACATGTTCTCGTCTCTTGAATGGAGCTCAGCCATAGAAACTCGCTCTGTTCTTCCTGCAAATAGCGGGAAAGGACCTGATGCAAACAATTCTACTAGGTTGGCGTTCACATCATATAACCTCACCAGGGTATCTGAGGCAACCATATCCCACATAATTTCATCATTGCTAAACCATTTTGTACCTGGAGGTGCCGGACCTTCAGGTACTCCAACAATAGTGAAAAGTTGAAATGATGTTAATCCTAGCATATCAGATTCGCTCACATCAGTCTCAGCAAAATTTGGTTCACAACCCAGGGCTTCATCAAAATCTGGTTGATGATTTCCTTCACCTATATCAGGGCCGGGATAATTCAAATCGAGAGGTCCTAGTCCATCCAGACCTACATCATCACCATATGATTCAGACGACTGGTAGATGCCATCCCCATTTAAATCCTCTCCATCTCTCCAATCCTGATCTTCATCCCCTGACCAGTGTGGTTTTAATTCTGATTCGGACAAACCGTAAAATTCCAGGAATTTCGCGAGGTCATTAATTCCATCATATGCCCCAACTTCAGTTCCGGCCAGGTTGTCTCTTTTCTCATCAATGAGGCCATCATCATCGTTATCCTCATTATCAAAAGCCAGACCTGGGCTCTCCAAATAGGCAAATCCCATAATTCCAGGGGTGCCACCATCCGAGGCTGACTCATCCTTATCCCATGAGTATGCCAGATCCAATTCATCATTGTAAAATCCGATGTCATCATCAGGACCTTCACCACCAATGGCATTATCCACCCAATATCCAAAACAAACTTCAGGAAGATCGTATATTGAGTTATTCGTTATGTTGTATTCCCAGAAAAGAGCATCCCGCACTTGAGGATTATTCCATTGAAATCCACGGGTTTCAACTCGCAGACCCAACCCTCCCCACGGGGCATCATTTTGAATGGTAATTTCATGCCCTTCCTGACCGATAAAATGTCCGGGGCGCGGGTAGTATTTAACCATATCATCATCGCCGAGGTATTCCTGATCCTGAGCATCATTTACTACAAAATAGGTCTCCAGATCGGCATATTGGATACCCCTGCCAAATCTTCCATCCCATTCCAGTGGCCATTCCTTCGAATATCCACCTTTTGGCCAGCCCTCGACTGGCCAAGATGCTGTGTCATTACTCATGGCTGGGTGCTCACTGGTTTCGTTAAAATATCCCCAGACCGGGTAGAAGCCCCACTCAGTACTGCTTGTGTCACTTCGATCCATATGCTCTCGGTAACTGGTTTGCAAATAATGCAGGACATGCAGGTTTGGATCATTTTCGATGACAGATTGATCTTGAACAACGATTGAATCTACTGTGCTAGGATCTCCATCATTTTCAATATAGACCCTTGCCCCTACCAGTAATCCAATACCATCAAGCATCTTATAACCGGAGTTGTTATTGGGCCATTTCGAAGCGGCTTCATCAGGCCAATTTGACAATTCAGTGTTATTGGTAAACTCTAGATGAATGCGGTTTCCATTCATAGTACCTTCACGCTCGGCATCAAAATCGCCAGCTACATCAATAGGGCCACTATATGGCCGCCCCTGGCTGCTTAACACCAACGGTAATCCAAGGAGTATGGTTAAAACGAAGGTTATCCTGAGTTGTTTTGATGTATTCATTCTATAATTCTACTTCCAGGCCAATTTTTATTTCACGAGGTGTACTGAACATTCCAGGGTCTTTGTATCGATCATCATATGTATTGAATTTACTGCGATGTCCCTCAATATCGCCTTCTTCAACGATATCTGAATATGCTCTACCGGTGGTACTATTTACATAATTCTCGTTATAACGATCAAGTACGTTATAAACTGAAAGATTCAAGCGGGCATTAACACCAAACATCTGAGGAAGTCTCAGAAATCCGGTAAAATCCACATGATAGCCAAGCGCTTTGTAATTATTGTTAGGCGCTAGATTTATATTCACCAGAGGACTTCCAGTCATGGGCGAATATGAATAAGTCGTTCCCGAGTTAACATACCCAGTAAAGAAGCCACCATAATTTGAGGCTGTATATCCGGCTGACACATTAAAGGTATGTCTCTGGTCCCAACTCATTGGGATCATTTTATTGACTTCATCAATTTTCGAGCCTGCTCTGTTAAAGGTTTGCTGGGGATTATCCGCATTACCCTTGGTGTACTGCAGCGTATAATTCACATTGGTACGAAAGCCACCCTTATTAAAGTCAAACTTGACTTCCAGACCACGTACGTTGCCATAATCCTTGTTTGTATATAAGCCGTAATTTATTTGATTATAGGTTGTGACAACCGCCACAGTTAATAAATCATATATATCTCTATAATAGAGATTTACTTCAACTCCCATACCCTCAGCCAGCTCTTGCCATAAACCAATTTCATAGCTTACTGTCTTTTGGGCATTTAAACCAAGTGTTTCACCACCCAGATTCCCGTTACCCATGGTTGTCCCATAATCGGCTGAGCCAACGAGAAAAGCATCATTGGCATAAATGGCTGAATAGGCTGGCATTTGGAAAAAATGGCCATAACTAAAATGTAAAACAGCTCTGTTTCCGAGTTGATAAGCAAGCCCAAAACGGGGGCTAATTTGATAAATTGATTTTGAGTCAAGAAATTCTGACATTCTTGGTTCATCTAGAACCTTAACACTATCCTGCAATTCAGAATCCCATACCAAAATGGGAACACCCAGGGAATCCTTAACATAATATGTTGAGGAGTTGGATGGATTTCGTCTCTGTGAGGGGTAAACTGTATTTGCATCAAAATAGTCATAGCGTAAGCCAACGTTAATAACCATTTCATCAAATTCCATTTTGTCTTGAATATAGAAAGATCCATCTATCGGTTTCTTTGTATAACTATCTGCGTCAAGAGTATTATTCCCTAGAGTGACCGGTTTGTAATCATATTCATTATCTGTACCAGCATATGCATTCTTAATCAGGTGATATGAGCTGGTGATGTCATGCTGGGAGAGCTGAACACCGGTTTTCAGACTATGGGTATTGTTTACCTGCCAGGTCAGATCAAATTTTGCATTTTTTGTGATTGTTTCACGTTCGGTATGCCCCTTGTCTTGCCCACCATAGGAGAATCCAGGACCAAATGAGTTTGCATAAAGTTCATGGATGTAATTATAAACAGTATCACCAGCGGCATACCAGATACCATTAATTTGACTAAATTCTTCAGCAATGGTGTATGATTGTGGATCCTTAAAAAGGTAATTACCATAATAGTTTGTTGACTGACTCAACTTGATATCATAGAAAAGTGAGTTGCTGAGCATATGATTCAGTTGAAAGGCAATAAAATCTGTATTGCCATAATTCTTATTTCTACCATCAGGTTTATATTTGTTTGCGTGGCTATATCCACTCCACTCATCCACATTCCTGTTGAACATAATTGAGGAGCGAAGTTTAGGGCTTGGTTTGAAAGATAATTTTGTTAAAAGTGAAGAGTGTTTACTTGAACCCATTGAGACAAAAGCACTGTCCCCTGTGTGCACATCATCCCATTCCAGCGAATCAGCCGATGAGTAATCACTGACGTCCCAAACGTTAAAACGCCTGATTCCATTCAGATGTCCAGCTGTTGATTGCTCACGATAATTGATGAAAAATCCAATCCGGTCACCCAGTATGGGACCGGTTATCATAAATTTGTTATCATAGTTCGTATTTAGATTAAAGCGATCCTCCTTATTACCAGTCAGACCGAATGGTTCCAATCCGAGAAAAATATCCTTTTCACCCTCATATGTATTTGATGTAAAATAGGTAGCTATTGATGACGAAACGCTTGCGTGAAACTCTTTGGAGCCATTCTTTGTAACAGCATTTACGATGCCACTCATGGCGTTCCCATATTCTGCATTAAATGTGCCCGTAATAACCTCTAGATCTTGCACAGCCTCAGTTTCGACGCTCACTGTTGCACTATTTCCACCAAATACTTCATCTACCTGGATACCATCTATGAGATAGCTGACTTCACCACTACGGCCGCCTCGAAAATGCCCGGCGACAACTCCAGCTTGCATATTGACAACAGCCCCAATGCTCTCAACAGGAAGGACTTCAATATCTTCTGAGGAAATATTTTTTACCGTACTTGTTTGATCCCGTTTGGTTGAAATCTTACTAGCAGTTACAACTACTGTAGCCCCTTCCATTATACTACTGTTGATGTCAGCATCTAGATAAGTCGTTCGATTTGTAGAAACTCGCACATCTTCAACTACATAAATCTCATAACCAATCATCGAGACTTTAACAGTATAGGTACCAGGCGTTAAATTGATAATATCATAATAGCCATGTTCATCTGTAACTGCACCAACGCCGGCTTCTTCAATGATGACATTTACACCGATCATGAATTCTTTATTTTCGGCATCTCTAATTTTTCCTGCAATTTTCCCAGTTGTCTGTGCATGCATACTTGAAACAATAAGTAGGCTAAAAATCAGGGCTGTAAATAGTTTATTCATGGTATACTTTTTCTTTAAGATGAATTCTCTTTCCGGGTGATCTTGCAGATGCAGCCATCCCCGAGTGCAATAAATTACACTCGGGGTTTGACCACACTAGGATATGTTTATTTAAGCAGTGTTACTTTCATTACTGACGTTCCAGAAGCACGGGATATTACAACAAAGTAAATTCCGGTACCCATTGGTTGTCCGTAAGAATTTCTGCCATTCCATACAACATTATAATGGCCAGGAGCATGTCTTGTCTCAAGAAGAGATCTGACATTCTGACCCAACATATTGTAGATATCAATTTTAACATCTTCAATAGCTGGAAGCTGATATTGTATAGTTACATCTGGATTAAATGGGTTGGGATAAGTACTCATCAAGAACTCAGTGGGCAGCAGAAGTTCATCATCTACAGCTACTGTGTTACAGGATCCAAACACCACACCTGGGACATCGTATTCTGTTTCATCACCGATTGGTGTGAGGAGTTGACGTACATCAAGATCCACACCATTATCGAAAACAGTACATTCCAGACCCGCCATATTTTCAAAGGTTCCAGCAGCATATGCAAACAGGTAGTTTACCGTATCACGTGAAGACAGAGTCAGGCTCCCGCTCCACACACCGCTCACTGCAGTTTCTGTGAAAAGAACTGGATTTGAAAAATCCCACTCATCATCTGAGCTGATTACATAAGGTGCATCCACTGCAGGATTAAAACCTGCTTCAGCTCTCATATCAACGTTGAAAGTAACCTCAACGTCATGGATTGGAGCACAAGGGAAACAACTGCTAAAGCAGAAGGCTGGGAGAATAAGATCAACTTCAGATGTTATTGTTCGGTCGTTATAATCACCAACTCCACAACCACCGTTACCAAGATCGTCGGAGTCTTCCCAGGCTCCACCCCAGCTACCATCAGTCGGTCCATTTCTAAACTTCCAACCAAATGCAGCACCAGCAGGGATCTCTATGGTGTATTCCCAGATATCATCAGCATCGGTGTCATCCATTACATAGCCAATTTCACCAATATCTCCACCAGCCATATATACACCAGCAGCATCAACAACTTCATCCTGCATGTTGACTCTGAATGTAACGTTAACAACATCTACGATACCACAACTACCATCGTCAGTACACTGACCAAAACAAGTCATTACGGTAGTATCGTTTACTCCTACTTCAATGTGACGATCATTCCATGGGTCTACTGCACAATCTTGACCCGCGATATTCTCTTTGTAATCAAAACTGGGACCGTTTGTGAATGTATAATCTTCACTAAAGTTATTCAACACCTGTACAACGATAGTATAGATATCATCACCAGCAGTCTCATCGCCGTCGATACCTTCATCATTAAACTCGTAATTACCAGGTGACCCAAAATATGATCCACCAGCAAGAAATACACCTTCAGCGCTTACTTCTTCCAGGGACATATTTAGTTCAAAGGTGAGATCAACAACATCCGTTTCATAGAGACAACTACCGTCACTTACTGTTGCTAACGGATCATAATTGATAGCAGTGGGATCCGTACAACCATATACATCATCAGAATAAATAACGGCCAGGTTATCAATCCAGATTGCACCAGTAGTTACGTCTCCAATTTCGGTTACCCAGGGTGGATCGACCCATTCGAAGGAATATCCAACGATTTTGCTGAAATCAAGTTCATTATCTCCGGTGATTCCTGCCCAACCTGTTCTATGAAAACCCTCGCTGTATTCCTGAATACTACCAGCATCTTCGAGAGGAATTCTGATCTCATTCCATTCAGTATCGAGCTGATCAAGAATGTAGTCATCCTCAATAAAGGAGTACCAGACTTCAACACTGTCTTTTTCCCATTTAGTGGGATCAGGCTGGTCACTGGCTTCAAACAGGATGAAGCGCATTGCTAGCGATGAGTCAACTGATGTATCCTCATAGTTCCGATAATGAAAACTGAAGTAGTTATGGTCTGTAATATCAAGATAATCATCTTCATAATGCAGCAGCCCTGCGTAACCACCGTAGGTATAATAATTTTCAACGGAATAGTTAAACTGGACCGCACCAACACCATCTTGTGGGATTCCATCACCTGTAACCGGCGTAGAAGTCACCCAGGTTAGACCAGGCGTTGCATCATCACTAAAATCTAAAATCCAGTTTTCTGTGTCGCCAATTGCTATATCAGCAGCAGTTTCAAAACCATTCAGTACCAGTGTTTCAGGTATCGTCCATGGCACGCCATGAAAATAGATATTGTCTAAATAAATATCTCCATTACCATCGAATTTTAATTGGTGAATGTCAGTCAGAACCATACCCAGATCAGTAAAATAATCTAAGCGTATGTCAACACTCGTCCAACCATCCCCACCAACAGGTAAGGCATAAGCTTGTTCTCCGCTGGAGATACTAATTGGAAATACATTCAAGGCCGTAGAGTTCATACTCCAGAAATCAACATGCAGGTAGCCCTTGGCTGAGACATCATGGGCAACGCCTCCATCCGCACTTCCAATATTGATTCCCTGCCAGTTTAAACCTTCATAAACCATCGTGTTATTAGCTTCAATCTGTATTTCGGAATAGACAGTAGCCTGTCCCCAACCAGGATTGAAGTTGGTTCCAGCTATGTCAGTATAAGCATCACTATATATTGAAATGACATCAACTTCCAGTTCGGTAGGTGTTGGTGCAGCAACAAGTGGTGAATTTGCAATCTCATCACAGGCAACACATGCATTCCAACAAATTGTGTCCATTACAACATCATTAAATAGCGCTACAACACCGTAGGTAACATCTGCAGGATCATCAGGATGTGGAAAAGAACATGCAGATCCAACCGCTGGACGTCCCTCAGGACTTCCCCAGCCACCGCCTAAAAGATAAAGAAAACGATGCGTGCCGGCTGCAACAGTGGCAGTCGCGGAATAGATACCATCGGCGTTATCATCTGTTAGCTCAAGATCCCAGCCACTCCATCCACCAAAATCGCCAGTAGCCCAAATATTAGAACCATCAGGAACTGTTTCATTGGCCATATCAACGATAAATGTTACATCATATTCATCCTGACAGGGTTCACAGGAGTTCCAACAAGTTGTGTCAGCAAGCACGTCAGCATCAACCACAGTAAAACCGAAAGTGGCATCACCTTCATCTACAGCTGAATCACAAATTGATTGATCTGGTGGTCTTCCTTCAGGGCTTCCCCAACCACCGCCTATGAGATATAAAAAGCGGTACGACCCTGGAGCTAAATTAAGTGTATCAGAAAAAATGCCATCACCATCAGGATCTGTTAGTTCAGCACCCCAACCAGACCAGTTATCGAATTCTCCCGTGGCCCAGATATTTGTACCATCTCCAATATCTGCACGTGCGGCATCTACGGCGATGATCACGTCATAAGTCTGCGCAGTCAACAGCGCAGGCAACAACATGAAAATTGCCAGTGTTAAAATAATGTAGTTACGTTTAGGTCGCATTGTGCGTCCTCCTCTTTTTGTGTTACTCTTCATTCTTTATACAAACATTGCTAGAAGAATTTTATCCATAGGGCAAATATCGAGATAACCAGAACAATACTTGCGATTATATTAACTTGGTTCCAACGTGGATTTTGAACATCCATTTTGCGGCTAAGATCAGTTTGTAATTCTGATGCAGATGCCAGTGTAAGGCCAGCAATTTGTTCGCGGTTCGGCATTGATGTGGCCAGACTAACGGTAACGAGCACTCCAACCGAGACGACGAACAGGAATACTGCAAAATGTAGAAAATTCATCGTGGCATACCACTCGAAGGCCCCCAATGATGTACCGGACTTAACTAAAATTTCAAGAATAAATCTCATAGCACCCAATACAGCACCTGTACCAAGGGTTGCTATAGCACCTTGAGAATTCGCTCTAGGCCAAAATATCCCAAGAATAAATACTGCTGCAATGGGTGGGCTGATATAGGCTTGCACACTTTGCAGGTAAACAAATAGTTGACTGCTTAGCATGGTAATAAGAGGAACAGACAATACGCCCAATACCACCATCACTGTTGTGGCGAGCCGTCCAACCAGAACCAGCTCCGTCTCGGAAGAGTCCGGTCGATAGTGCTTATAAAAATCCATAGTAAACAAAGTAGACGTACTGTTAAAAACGCTTGCCAGTGATGACATGAGGGCTGCCAGTAAACTGGCAATGACGATTCCCTTGACACCAGTAGGAAGTAGATAACTGGTCACAAGTGTCGGATAGGCTTCGTCACCAGTAGTACCAAACAGAGCTGCAGCAATTAATCCAGGGAGAATGAGGATGAATACTGGTAAAATTTTTAGAAAACCAGCCAGGATCGCACCTGACCGAGCATGATTGATATTTTTAGCACTTAAAACCCGCTGAACAATAAATTGATCTGTACACCAATACCAAATGCCCAGAATAGGGGCTCCAAAGATGATGCCTGTCCACGGAAAATCCGGATGATCCATTGCTTTGAACATATTAAAAAATTCTGGCGGCAGTTTCTCTTGAAGTCCAGAAAATCCACCGACTTCATTCAATCCTAATACAGTTAATGCAACGGCTCCACCAATTAATATGAAGGTTTGAACCAGTTCTGTATAAATAACAGCCTTTAATCCACCGGCAATTGTATAAATCCCAGTCACAATGATCAAGACAATCGCCGACGTCATCATGTCCCATCCTAGAATCTTGTGGAGCAATAACCCACCAGCGTAAAGCGTAACAGATATTTTTGTGATGACATAAGCTATTATAGACACGGATGTTAAGTACATTCTGCTGGAGCGGCTATAGCGCCTTTCTAAAAATTCAGGCATGGTAAAAACACCAGATTTTAAGTAGAATGGAACAAACACCCAACCAAGAAATAGTACCATAAATGCAGCTAACCATTCAAAATGACCTACTGCTAAACCACTACTGGAACCAGTCCCAGCTAAACCAATAAAATGTTCACTTGAAATGTTTGAGGCAAAAAGGGATGCTCCAATGGCAACCCAACCCACGCTGCGCCCCGCCAGAAAATATTCTGTGGTATCAGTCGTTCGTCTTGAAAAGTAGACACCAATCCCCAGCACCAATAGGAAATACAGGATAATTACAATGAAATCTATACCACTCATGCCTAAACCTTTATCGTTATTACCAAAATGCTTTTCAATTCTTGATTATATATGACAAAGACCAGACCATCTGAAGCCACAATGAGCAGCCCCATTGACTATTTCCCCTGGCCAGTTAACCAAGTGATCAACACAAACAGTGAAAGGTATTAGTAAAACAGTGGTTTACAAATTGATCTATCCATTATATGGCACATACTATTTGCTTATTTTTTTTGTTACCAACTGAGGGTAGCATCATCTTCATAGGTGAATTGCTTATTATTGGAATAATAATTTTATCATAATGATAAGAACCAAAGATAGATATCGGAGGAGCTCTTGTACGTCTTCTTTGACACCTGAGCGACGTATCGTTTTGCGATCACACCTCAATTATTATTTGACAGGAATTAGAGGCTAATTATTTATTGGGTAGCTGGTTTAACTCAGGCTTTTGGACTGATCATTCTGATACCTGTAAATGAGAGAACAGGTCTATTTCAATCCAAGCTCCTTACACATCCGGTGGAAGTTTGGTGGCGCAAGACCCAGTTTCCCGGCCGCTTCTGTATCAGTTTTACTATGCTTACGCACGTATTCGAAATATTGCTTCCGGAAGTCGTGTTCTACCTCCTTGAGAGGTGCCAAATTCTTTTCCGTAAACACCGGATTAACAAATGAAGACATGCTATCCTGGGACTGCATATCCAGGGCCAGATTCACGGTATCCTCGGTAATGCCTTCCATCCCCAGAATGACCAGGCGTTGGACCACGTTCTTTAACTGTCTGACGTTTCCTGGCCAGCCGTATTGTTCGAGCAAGCTCCAGGCTTTCTCAGATATTACAGGGGGTACAATGCTCAAGTCATGACAATAATGATCCACAAAATACTTGATCAATAAGGGAATATCATCCTGTCTATCCCGGATGGCCGGTGCCTGAATGTTCAGAATATTCAAGCGATAGTATAAATCCTCCCGAAACTTATTCTGTTTCATCAGTTCTTTCAGATTCTTATTGGTCGCTGAAATAACCCTTACATCTACCATATAGCTTTTTTTTCGACCAATTTTGTCCATCTCTCCCGTCTCCAGAACCCGGAGCAACTTGGCCTGGGCTAAATAGGGTAATTCAGAGATCTCATCCAAAAATATCGTTCCCAGATTGGCTTGTTCAAAAAGCCCTGCCTTGTCTGCTTTGGCTCCGGTAAAGGCGCCTTTTATGAAACCAAAAAGTTCGCTCTCAATTAATTCACCTGGAATCGCCGCACAGTTGACTGTTACAAAGTTTTCATATCGTCGATCACTTTGATAATGAATATTCCTGGCAATGAGTTCTTTGCCTGAACCGGATTCTCCAACGATGAGAACGTTGGCTTGAGTCACGGCAAATTTGGAGATGTGATCCCTAACCTGTTCGATACTTTGTGATTCTCCTAATAGGGGTCGCTCCTGGACAATTCGATCTATTTTCCGGTCCAATCGCTTTTGAGATCGAATTCGATCGTTTTCCAGTTGCTTTTTCTCAGCCGCATTCAGAATCGTGAGGATGAAATCAGTGGGCTGATAAATAAAATCTTCTATATCTGAAGGATATTTTGTCCCGAACCAGTATGCTCCACTATCCAGCATTTGGGTGGCAAATTGGATATCAGTTTGATTAATGGTCATTTTTGTTATGACAACCACCTGGATTGTGGCGTCTATTTCACGGATTCTTTTTAGGAGGCGCTCCCCATATAAGCCCCCAGAAATCTGGTAATCTAAAATTGCAACATCAAAGGGACCGCGGTCTTTAATCGCCTTAAGGGCATCTTCTCCAGTGGATACGATCTCTTCTATTTGTATCCGCTCACGGAATGGGTCGATAGTATTTTTAATCCGACGAACATCATATTCTTCATCTTCGATTAGTAGAACTTTGATCTGATCTTGATCCATATTTATCCTAATGTTACGTGAATAATAAAGCAGGCACCACCATTTGGTCTATTGCGTGCATCAATCTGCCAACCACACCGGCGACTAATCTCACGTGCGAGATAACAGCCATAACCTGAATGGTGTTCACCCTCTTTGGTGCTTACAGATTCCTTGAATATTGTCTTAACACCATCTTCGTCTGGTTCTAAAAGATTTTCGGCAAACCCCTTACCATCATCACATATTTCAACGATCAACTCATTTTGAGCTGAATCCAGCTGAGTACTAATATGTAATTCCAAACTACGATCTGAATTGTGATCAATGGCATTCTGGATGAGGGGTTCAATGACCTCCCAGATAACATATTCATTGACATGAATGATCGGGAGATCATCTGCAAGAGCCAAGTTGATATCTACCGCATTTGTTTCACCTTTTCGGTAGACCCGTTGAAATATATTTTTCACCACGAAGGTGATCACTTCATTGATGTTGGATTGGAAAATGGGGTTTCGAATTACATGTAGTGGAGGATCATAGGATTTCATGTCATAAATGGCTCGAGACACAAAATTCGCATATTTGGTCACTCGATCACGGGTTTCACCGAGATTATCTACCATCAGACTACGCAGGTCTTCCTTGATGAACCCCATGACTTTCTCAGCTTTGTGGTGTGTATGGTAAATGCGTTTGGTAAAAAGTAGCTCCTTCTGATGTTCAATTTGCTCGCGGAGCTGGATTGCCCTCTCATCAAAAAGCTGGTGCTGAACCTGTTCACGTTCACGGGCTGCATAGGAGTAAATGAAAAACATTGCCATAAACCCCATCAGGATCAGGGCTGTGAACAGGATACTGCTCTGACCATAGGCGGTTTTCAGTATGGCTAGCAATCTCCCGACATCAGGTGTGACCCTCATGTATGCAGCGCCACTCACCTCGCCATGGTCATAAAAAGGAACCAGCAGGTGAAAAGTCTCATCGCCTTCCAGAGAGCTAATTATCTGTTCATCCAGGAGCAAGGCCTGCTTGTTTTCCGAATAGTATTCCAGAGCTTTGCGGGAAAATGCTTGTGAGATGCTAGACTGAGGTACCACTTCTCTGATATACAGATCATATATCTGCTCTCCTTCAGAGATAATGATTACTGAGTCACCATTCTCTATCAACAGATATACTTCATCGATGTTGCGCTGCAAAGTCTGCTGACTTAGCATTTTGTCAAAAGATTGAATAGCGGCGACCTGTTCATGGGGCAATTCATGGGGTTGAGCCCGTCCATGTTCGATCAAAAGTTCTAATGCTGTGGTTGTCAGGTCAGCAATTCGTTCTGCAGAATCTTTGCGGTAATAATCCATGGATTGACGAAAAAGTTGATTGGTCGATTGATTGTTGATGAACGAAAGAGCCATTTGGAAGATCATCACAATGATGAATAGCACGACAATATGCTGAATTTCTATGTGATAGGCCTCAAAGCGCTTGAAAGCTTTCATTCAATAAGATCCTTGGATTGAATATCCTTGATCTCATTCCAGGCCAAGGCTAATCCATCATTTACCGACAACTCTCCTGCCAATATTTGATGCAGCCTGCTGGATATTACATCTGATAATTTTGTATAGTGATCGACTGCTGGACGGTGAATACCGTACTTCATCATTTCACCGATATTGTTTAAGCGCTGCTGTCGTCGATCAGTTGCATCGCCTGTAAAAAATTGTTCCTGAACAGGGAGTACTCCTTCTGCTTCGTATAGTATGTTCTGGCCCTCAAAGGATGCAGCAAACTGCATAAATGTAATTGAGGCTTCTTTCACAGGTGAGTGTTTTGATAGCATCATATTCCAGCCTCCAAAGACCGGCGAGCTGGTTTCACCCTCGAAATGCGGAAGCGGTGCCAATGACAGTTGCTCAAATTTGATTGAATCATAACGTGCATCACGGTCGTTGTTGACGGTTGGCCAGCCCCTTACAAAAGGAATATCGTGATCCAATGCATATACAATGCAATCATCTTCCGTCATATGTAGGACCTCCCGGGGAGCTTTCCCGGTTTCGATCAAATCTTTAAAGAATTGCACTCTTGCAACAACCAGGGAATCAGTCAGATCTATTAAGTCACCCGTTTCAGGATCCTGAAGTGATCGACCAAGTATTTCGTTAAAGTTGCAGATAAGCCCCTCATACGCCTCGGCTTGAGGCAGGTACAGCGGTTGATCGGGGAAATATTTATCACCTAAGCTGAGTAATTCCGTCCAACTAATTGACTGCTTGATTTGCTGGTTAATTCGTTCTCCATCAGGCAGCGCCAGGATAAGATCCTCGCGATAAAACAACGCCCCAATGTCTATGTATAAAGGAATCGCATAAAGTTTTCCATCCACAAAACAGGTCTCCAGTGATTGGGGTACCAAGTCTCTCAAAAAATGAGGTGAAAAATAAGGGGCAAGCGGTTCTGCCCATTTGGTAAACCTGGGAACCCAAACCAAATCAACAGCAAAGACATCGATGCGACTGCTTCGACTTCTCAGGTTTCTGGCTATTAATTCTTTTCGTTGATTAGTATTGAATTTTGCGAATGGTAGATCAATGGGAACAACTTCGATCTCTCCAACATGCAGTTCATTAAACTGTCGAATAATCTCGGCATGTCCATACCCAATATTATCTGCGAAATAGACCCTTTGCAGATTGTCCTCCTTGATGGGTCCCCGGCCAATTGGGAAGGATGATAGAAAGAATGAAATGGTGAAGATTATGGCGCCGAGGGTAAATAAAAAAGGTAGACTCGTTGCAATTGATTGAGTACGAGAGTTCGTTTGATTACCGTTATGGTTTGGTGCTGAATTCATCTTATTGAAATGATAATAATTGAGATATTAATTCAATACAAGAAGTATATTTAATTGATTGTAGATGCAGTGAATATGTGACCTCTAGTTTTTATTATGAGCTGTGATCATTCATACATTTTATTAGAACTCTGCTTAATTCTTCCACCTGAATCTGGAGTAACTCTAATCGATAGTGTTGTATTTACATGTATTTAACTTTTTGATTCTATTTTTATTATTTTTGCGGTCTGGTTTAGGAAGGGTTTAAATATGATTCCTTTTTGATGTCCTGAATTCAATGATCGTTGGTTGAAGCGGTATTGGCATCCTTATTGCGAAAAGTTCTATATCACTATCAATCTAGCGGGGTTTGCTTACCCCAATTCGAGGAGAATATATGTTAAGTGGAAATGTGAAAGCGATCCTCCTGTTTACAGTGTTAAGCGGAATGCTCATTGTTGCCTGTAATACTACAGAGCCAGTTGTCAAACATGATATCATTAAGGGTAAAACCATATCCAGCATTGTTGAGAGCATGACGCTTGCTGAAAAAGTAGGTCAAATGACTCAGGCAGATCGACGCTATCTAATTGATATAGATGATATTAAAGATTACTACCTCGGATCAATTCTGAGTGGTGGAGGATCAACACCTGAGGTGAATGAACCTGCAGCCTGGGCCAATATGGTTGATATCTATCAATCCAAAGCGGCTGAAACCCGGCTGGGAATTCCCCTGATGTACGGTATTGATGCTGTCCACGGACATAACAACGTGATCGGGGCTACCATTGTGCCTCATAATATTGGACTGGGTGCCACAGCGAATGCTGAGCTGGTACGGCAACTTGCTCAGCTGACTGCCAGGGAAGTCCGGGCAACCGGGATTAACTGGACCTTTGCTCCCTGTGTAGCCAACTCAAGGGATGAGCGTTGGGGTCGGGCTTATGAGTCTTTTGGTGAAGATCCACAACTTATCTCAGAGTTAGGGGCAGCCCAGGTTTCAGGGTTTCAGGGATCATCGCTTGATGCTGCAGACGCCATTGCAGCCTGTACAAAACACTATATAGGCGATGGAGCTCCAACCTGGTTAACGGGAGAAGAAGGTTTGATAGATCGTGGAGACGCCATGATTGATGAGGTAACCCTGCGTGCGCTACATCTGCCCCAGTATATCGCTGCCATGGAAGCCGGTACAGCCACTATAATGGCTTCCTACAATAGCTGGAATGGTGAAAAACTCCACGGACACAAATATTTAATGACAGATATTCTAAAAGATGAATTGGGTTTCCAGGGCTTCATTGTGAGTGATTGGAAAGGTATCGATGGCATTCCAGGTGACTATAAGAGTGATATTATCCAATCCATTAACGCCGGTATAGATATGGTCATGGTACCGGGAGACGTCACCAAAAATGGATATACCTACCGTGAGTTCATTGAAACCTTCAAAGAAGCCATAAATGAGGGCTCCATTCCCATGAGTAGAATCGATGATGCTGTCTCTCGAATTCTGACTGTAAAAAAGGATATGGGCTTGCTTGATAATGCATTCAGAAACGATAGGTCACTGCTAGCCAGTGTGGGTTCAGACGAGCATCGTGCACTTGCCCGTCAGGCTGTCAAAGAATCAGTGGTAATGCTTAAAAATAGTGAATCTACTCTTCCTCTTTCTAAGAATGCAACCAGGATTGTAGTCGCAGGACGAGGAGCTGATAATGTCGGGATGCAGTGTGGAGGTTGGAGTATTTCCTGGCAGGGATCACACGGTGATATCACTCCTGGCACTACCATTTTTGAAGGAGTACAGGAGCTGGTTTCTGAGAATACTGAAGTGCAGCTTTCAATTGATGGGACTGCAAGTTCTGGAGCCGATGCAGTTATTGTGGTTATCGGTGAGGATCCCTACGCCGAAATGGTTGGCGATCGTGAAAATCTGAATCTTTCTGAAGCAGATATTGCTGTCCTTAATACAGTTAAATCTTCGGGAGTTCCAATGGTAGTAGTCCTCTTATCTGGACGTCCAATGATCATCAATGAAGTCCTGAATGATGCAGATGGATTCCTGGCAGCCTGGTTGCCTGGAACCGAAGGGGGTGGAATTGTAGATGTCATTTTCGGAGAGCATAACCCTTCAGGCAAGCTATCCGTCACCTGGCCGGCCTCCATGGAACAAATTCCGATCAACTCGGGAGATTCTGAGTATGAACCGCTCTTCCCGTTGGGATTCGGGTTGAACTATTAATCAAATGTCAAACATCTGGTAGGTTGAAATTGTTGGGGAAATTTTTAACACAGTCCAAATGGAGTAAAATATTAGTTCCCATCACGGGTATCATTTCGATGCTCCTGATTAATATTAGTGTTACTTCCCTGATCATTCCTGCTGTCTTACCCATTTCCAAAGTGCGTGTGGTATCCGATAGTGCAGGACACCGACTCCAGGTGAATGGTGAAGATTATATGATTTTCGGGATGAATTGGGACTATTTCCCCATCGGTACGAATTACACATACAATTTATGGGACAAGTCGGATGCTTTTATTGAGGAGGCTCTTCAGCGGGAGATGACACTCCTGAAAAGCATGGGAGTCAACACGATTCGACAATATTCAGATATCCCACCTCGTTGGGTTACACATATCTTTGAGAACTATTCAATTTTTACCATCATAAATCATCCATTCGCACGTTATGGAGTTGAATTAGAAGGTGAATGGATCGCAAACGTGGATTACTCAGACCCAAATCTACGCCATTTTATTTTGACCGATGTAGCTGAGATGGTTGCAGAATTTAAAGATACTCCCGGAGTACTGATGTGGCTCCTGGGTAATGAAAATAATTATGGCCTGTTCTGGAAATCCACTGAGACTGGAAATATTCCAGATGGAGAGCCATTGGAACAAATCAGGGCAAGGCAGTTGTACTCACTGTTAAATGAAACTATTGAAACCATTCATGATCTGGACGACAACCGGCCAGTAGCTATCGCCAATGGTGATCTCTTGTTTCTCGATATCATTGCTGAAGAAATTGACAACCTGGATATTTTTGGTGCTAATGTCTATCGTGGTGCTTCTTTTGGTGATCTTTTCGATGTTGTTCACCAAAAATTAGATGTCCCGGTCATGTTTACCGAATTTGGTGCCGATGCCTTTAACGTAAAAGAAATGCGAGAGGACGAAGTGACACAGGCAAAATATCTACTGGCAAACTGGCAGGAGATATATGAACAAGCCAGTGGAAATGGGAAGGTCGGCAATGCCATCGGTGGTTTTACTTTTCAATTCAGCGATGGCTGGTGGAAATATCAACAAACGACCAACCTGAACATTCATGATACGAATGCCTCATGGTCCAATGGGGGCTATTTAGAAGACTTGGTTCAGGGTAAAAACAATATGAATGAGGAGTGGTTTGGAATTTGTGAAAAAGGGGTCAGCGACGATCACGGGTTTTATAAATTAACCCCGCGAGCAGCTTATTACGCGCTCCAAAAAGTCCATTCACTAAATCCGCTCTCCCCCACCATTAATCTTGATCAAATTCAATATCATTTTTCAAACATAAAGCCATGATAAGACAAAATTTCTAATAATTACGAATTTGTATATGCGGATTGACAATCCAGTTGAACTAGAGGAGTCTCGCACATGAGTGCAGGAACACATTTCAAAACTGCCCCGGAAGATCGAATTTCCCTCAAACAGAAATCGGCTTACGCCGTTGGTATGCTGGTCAATAACCTCCAGGCAGCAGCACTACCTGCCATGGTTGTTATCCTCAATCTTGGGCTGGGTATGGATGTCCTATGGGTCGGACTGATCGGGGCAATCCCCCGTATCTTTGATGCAATCTCGGATCCCATGTTGGGCTACATTTCTGATAACACGCGTACTCGCTGGGGTCGACGCAGACCATTCATCTTTACCGGAGCGATCCTGGCCGGTATTATCTTCGCCGTAATGTGGCAATTACCTTCGGGCTACATTGATATATTGGCTAAAAACCCCGTTAAACAACATCAGACCCTTTCATCGGATGGGCAAAAAGCTGACTTCAATGACGCTGGTGGAGCCATCCAGAATTACGATGCAGGGCAACTAGCTGATGCAGGTTTTATTTTTTATGGACCTGAGTTGTTGGCTCTCACCGAAGGCTCTTCTGCAGCAACAAACCTTGATGGATTTCCACAGCTTGAAATCAATGTAGACATCCCTGAACTCAAATCATTCCAGGTTGTATTTAATGAAGCCGAAGTTCCGGATATCTCTGATGGTGAAGTATACTTTGTAGATCTTTTTCTGCATAATTCTGAGGACCAGAAAGGCCATCTCTATAAATTTAAGCTGGATGATCTGCTTCTGAGTACTTCCAATGGTAATCAAAACGGAAATCACCAGCTAGATCTTGAAGCCATAAAAAGTATCTCGCTCCACTTCACCGATTTGGCGGGTACAGGTCTGGCAACGATTCATTCACTTAAGCTTAGAAAGAGTGATCAGTTCTTCACTTACTATTTTCGATACTTTATGATAATGTCCATTCTTTTCTTCCTGGCTTACACAGTATATGCAACACCCTTTGTGGCCTTCGGTTATGAAATGACAGCTGATTACCATGAACGTACCCGCCTTCACGCCTTTGCTAATACAGCCGGCCAACTTGCCTGGCTGGGGGTTCCCTGGTTCTATGCCATCATGGCCAGCAGTCTGTTCAGGGATACTGTTCATGGTGCGCGTACCCTGGCCATTGTGGTTGGAGCGGTAGTCGCAATATTCGGAATTATTCCGGCAATTTTCCTTAAAGAAAGACAAACCCTGGCTCCAGTTGAAAAAGCTGCTAAAGGGTTGTGGAAAAACATGGGAGAGTTTTTCACTGGGATTGCCATCACTTTTAAGAATAAGCCCTTTGTCAAGCTTTGTGCATCTACCTTTCTCGTTTTTAATGGCTTCCAGCTTGGGATGTCATTTTCAATCTACATCATGATTTACTACCTGTATAATGGCAATGATGGAGATGCCGGGAAGTTGATGGGTTGGTACGGTATGCTTACCTCCATCGCCACCCTGGCTGTTATTCCCCTGACTGGCTGGATTGCAACTCGGATCGGAAAGCGAAAAACCTTCCTGATTACCATCTCCCTATCCATTGTGGGCTACTCAATCAAATGGTTCGGCTACAATCCCGAATACCCGTATTGGTTACTCTTCGCAGCACCCTTTGTGGCTTTCGGAACAGGCTCCCTGTTTACACTTATGGGTTCCATGATATCTGATGTCTGTGATTATGATGAACTGAAAACCCATCAACGTCGCGAAGGAGTTTTTGGAGCTATTTACTGGTGGATGGTCAAGGTCGGTATGGCCCTGGCAGGGCTGCTCACTGGAGTTTTGCTTAAAGTCTCAGGTTTCGATGTAGCTTTAGGAGCTGGACAGGAAGAAAGAACTCTGTTTCTGATTCGGGTGTTTGATGTGGGTATTCCAATCGTTACGTCTGCCATCGCACTCTGGATTATTTCAACGTATACAATTACCGAAACAAAAGCTCATGATATTAGACTAGAACTGGAAAACCGACGTGGGAAAGTTGCTCCTGCTGATACACCTCAAGGCAATGAAGGCTAACAACATGAAACAATCGAAATTTACAGTTTATCATACTCTTATGCTGATGATGCTCTTCCTAGTGGGGTGTAGCACACAAATCGCTAATGAAAATCAACTGAAATCAACATCAAAATTGATACTCACCTCTGCCGCAGGTGCAAAACAGGACATTCAGGAAAATGTGAAATTTAAAGCCGGTAGCTCATCTGGAGTTGTGATCTCAATTTTCCCGGATCAGGTCAAGCAAACCATCGATGGAATCGGAACATCCTTCACCGAATCTTCCGCCTTTGTACTGGCACATCTTGATCCGGAAAAACGACATAAGGTCATGGAGCGAGTATATGGTGCAAGCGGAGCTAACTTCTCGCTGACCAGAACTCATATTGGTGCTTGCGATTTTTCAGTCGAAGGAAAATACTCCTATGCAGATAAACCAAATGATAAAACGTTAAGCTCTTTTAGTATTGCCCCTGATCTGGCTGGTTTCGACCCAGCTACATATCCTGGAGTTAAAGACTCAAAATATGATCTACTTCCCATGATCCAGGAAGCCCTTGCTATTAAAAGTACCCAGGAGGATAAAGAGCTCCGTATTGTTGGTTCAGCCTGGACTGCCCCCTCTTGGATGAAGGAAAATGAAGACTGGTATACCTCCGGGAGCCCGGAGAATAACTGGCAGGGAACTGGCGGTACACTTAAACCCGAATACGTTTCCACCTACTCCAATTACCTCCTGAAATATCTGGATGCCTATAAGTCTGAAGGAGTCGATGTCTGGGGACTCACTCCAGTGAATGAGCCCCATGGCAATAACGGACAATGGGAAAGCATGAATTTTTCCCCCGAAACTCAAAATGAATTTATAAAAAAATATTTGGGACCGGGGTTAGCACAGAGTGATTACAGTGATACCAAAGTGATGATTTTCGATCAAAACAGAGATGGTATTGAAGAGTGGACTGATGTGATTTTTGCAGATGAAGAAACTGCCCCGCATATTTACGGGATCGCAGTGCACTGGTATGAAAGTACCAATAAAGTATATGAAGATGTATTTGATCGGGTCAAGGCAAAATATCCTGATTTTTCCATAGTACACACAGAAGGTTGTATCGATGATCTGGGTAGACCTGCGCCAGACGATTGCACTGACCCCGCTGGTCGAACTGAGGAAAACTGGTTTAAGAATGACGCGTTCTGGTGGAACCCGACTGCCAGCGATTGGGCTTATGCTGTATCCTGGGCTGGTGAACATGCAGATGACCATCCCCTGTATACTCCGGTTCATCGTTATGCTCGCAACATCATTGTCAGTTTGGATCATTGGGTTACAGGTTGGATCGATTGGAACATTGTGCTGGACCAATATGGTGGTCCCAATCATGTTGGAAATTATTGCGGCGCCCCAATTATGATCGATACAGAAGCTGGCGATGTCTACTACACTCCGGTTTATGATGTGCTTTCACAATTCAGCCGAACCATAAGACCAGGTGACAAAGCAGTCCAAACCAGCAAATCTATACCTGGACTGAATCCTGATGACTTACACGCCTGTGCTACAGTAAATGATCGCGATCTGCTAAGTGTCCAACTGCTCAACACAAGCAAAGCGTTGATTACTTACAAACTTCAAATTAATGCACAATACGCTGAGGTAACCATTCCAGCAAACTCAGTTCAAACGGTACAAGTCCAGCTATAGCCAAAAGGTGATCCTTTGAATAAAACCACCCCCATACCATTTACTTTGAATGAAAATGGTGAGTTCATTATTGAGAATTACAACTCAGCAAAACCATTCTCAAGTTTTTTTCCAGGGATTGCTGGTAAAATGGGCATCCCAATGTGGGTATTTTATGTAAATCGCGGACAGGGAATCTGCAGCATGGGTATCCAGGACAAAGACAAACCCATCATGGAGTTCCTGCCAGCAAATTGGGCTTATCAATTAGCTCCGAGTCAGGGATTTCGAACCTTTATTAAATTCCCCGGGCATTCAGCATCCAGTTTCTATGAGCCGTTTCAGGCAAATTACAGAGATGCCAGTCAAAATATATCGCAACGGATGATCATTTCACCCTCCCACTTGGTTCTGGTTGAAGAGAATCAAAGCCTGGGTCTCACATTCACAATAGAATATCATACTGTCCCTGAGGATAGCTATGCCGGTCTCATTCGGACCTTGCGAATTGAAAATACGGGAAACAAGGGCATCAGTATTGAAGGCCTGGATGGCTTACCCCTGGTCATTCCCTACGGTCTCAATAACTTTGCGTTGAAACATATCAGGCGCTTAACTGAAGCTTTTGTAGAGGTGAGTAATTACGATCAGTCAGCACCCCTCTTTAAAGGGAAGGTCGAACCTGCTGACCGCCCTGAGGTTGTCCGCATTGAAAAGGGCAACTTCTATGTCGGTCTGGAGCAGGGTGAGCAGGAGAATCGTCTGCTAAAACCCATTGTAGATCCTCAACGGATCTTTGGCTCACACACGGATTATGCCTATCCGGCAAATTTCATTGATTCCAGCTTCGAAGACCTCTATGAGGGCCAGGTATTTGAAAACAGACTGCCAGCGGCCATGAGCCCTTTCCAGACTACCCTACAAGCTGGACAGACTTATACTTTGACCTCAATTATCGGTCACATTGAATCTAGCGAAGCTTTAAATAGCCTGATACCTACCATCAGCAGCATTGATTATCTGCAGAATAAAAAGCGATCTTCTCAGGCGATGATTGACACACTGACCAGGCAGAACCTCATTGTCAGTGGTGAAGCAACTTTAGATCTGTATACGCGTCAAAATTTTCTTGATAACGTACTGCGTGGTGGATTCCCCTATACCTTGCGTGGAAAACAAGGCTGTTCAGTTCTACACCTGTATTCCAGAAAACATGGTGATCTAGAGCGTGATTACAATGATTATCGCATCACGCCCACAAACTATTCTCAGGGCAATGGGAATTACCGGGATGTAAATCAGAATCGTCGATCAGATCTCCTCTTCAACCCGGATGTGAAGTCAGGAAATCTGGAACACTTTTATAATTTGATCCAACTCGATGGTTTTAACCCCTTGGTTATCAAGGAAATCCGGTACCTCGCTCAGGATAAAGAATCGGTAAGCGACGTGCTCACAGATTACTTACCCGAGAATCAGGTTAGCCCAACCCTCTCTTTTCTGAGTGATTCCAGGACACCTGGCGAGGTATTGGAATTTTTGTATCAGCGGCAGGTAAATTTTCAGGAGAGTGCAGATGAGTTTTTGGGTGATCTGCTGGATGTATGCCACAAAATTCACGACACCGATCATGGTGAGGGATATTGGTCTGATCATTGGACCTATAATCTGGATCTCCTGGAAAACTATCTGGCTATATACCCAGAACAGCTGCACTACATTCTTTTTGAGAAGCAGAGTTTCACCTTCCATGATAGCCCATATCAGGTACGTGCCCGCGAAGATAAATATGTTATCTGGGATAATAATCCCATGCAATTGGAATCAGTCCATTTTGATAATCAAAAGGATGTTCAAATTAAAGAACGTGACCACCATGCAAAATCGGTTCGTACCTTAAATGGCGAAGGCGACGTTTATCATACATTCCTAATCATTAAACTTTTAAGTCTAATCACAAATAAAATGGCTTCTCTTGATCCCTCTGGTATTGGAGTAGAGATGGAGAGTGATAAGCCAAACTGGTACGACGCTCTCAATGGACTTCCAGCCCTTATCGGATCAAGTCTGAGCGAAACTATGGAATTGAAACGTCACATAGTATTTGTCCAAAATATCCTTGAGCAGCACCCCGATAAATATTCAAGCCTGGATATATTTGAAGAGCTATTGGATTTTATTCTGATTATTCAAGGCTCGCTCCATGAGGGTTTGGATGCTTTTAGCTTTTGGGATCAAGCGACCACTGCCAAAGAAAATTTTCGGCACCAGGTCCGAATGGGTATCAGTGGGATTGAATCCCATATAAGCATTGTAGCTGTCGCAAAATACCTTGAGTCTTGTTTGCGTAAGCTGGACCAGGGAATCGACCTGAGCTGGGATGCTGATAAAAAAATCCCCTCAACATATTTTACCCATAGCATCGATGAGTATGAGATCATTCAACGCAAAGTTTCAGATGGATCTACAGTACCAAAAACCAATGCAAAAGGTCAGAGTTGTTTCAAAGCAAAGGCTTTCAGCGTGCATCACCTCCCCCATTTCCTGGAAGGTCCGGTACACTATCTACGCTGCCAGCCCGAACAGAAAGCAGCCCTTGAATTGGTACATAACATCAAGCAGAGTGACCTCTATGATACCAAGTTAGGTATGTATAAGGTGAATGCCTCCCTGGATGATGAACCCATGGAGATCGGTCGAGCACGAGTATTTTCACCGGGTTGGTTCGAGAACGAATCAATCTGGCTCCATATGGAATACAAGTACATGTATGAGATGCTCCGTAATGGGCTATATGACATGTTCTTCGAAGATTTTAAACAAGTCTTTATTCCCTTTCAAAAACCAGAAGTATATGGTCGCAGCATTCTGGAGAACTCATCTTTTCTGGTAAGTAGCGCAAACCCTGATTCGAAAATACATGGAACCGGTTTTGTGGCCCGTCTCAGTGGAGCAACAGCTGAATATATTCAAATCCTGATGCATATGTGCATTGGACCCAAACCTTTTGATCTGGATAAGCATGGAGAAGTGGTTTTCCAGATAAAACCGGTAATACCCTCCTGGCTATTTACTACAAGCGACCAGCATCTTCAATTCAATCCGTCAAATGATGCGGGTTCAATGTTGATTCCTGCAAATTCATTCAGTTTTATGTTCCTGGGTGAGATTATGGTCACATATCACAATCCGAAAATGAAAAATACTTTCGGGTCGGATAGAGTCTCTGCCAAACGATTTAGTATTCATGACGAAGAAGGAAATACTCATAATTTTGAAGGGAATCATATCGAGGGAGATATGGCCCTACAAATACGCTCCCGTCGAGTGAGTCGCATTGATGTGATTCTGGATTAGTCAAATTATTTAAATTGGGAAAAACATCGATGAAAAATTTTATTAATGCTTTAGCTGGACTCCTTTTGGTGGCGGTAGGTTTGTTTTCTTGTCAACCCAATGAAATTTTGCTTAAAAAGTCATCTAGGGCGGCTACCGAGCTGACTGCGGCAGGAACAGGCATAGATTTCACTGACCTTACCAGAGAATCACCTTTTAACGAACGTAATTTTTCACCTTTTCTGGGTGAAAAATGGATTGGTAATGGAATCTCCTATGGCTGTTATCGTGCCGGTCAAGCTCCAGGTGAGAAAGGTCCAAGCGAAGCCGAAATCCTTGAGGATCTGAACATCATTTCCCATTATTGGAACCTTATCCGGGTTTATGGATCAGATGCTGATAGTGAACGGGTTTTAAAGGTTATTCATGATAATGAGCTGCCTATCCGGGTCATGCTTGGGATCTGGCTGGCGAATGAAACCAAACACCCCGAGCGCAAACCCTTAAACCAGGAACAGGTTGAGAAAGGGATTGAGTTGGCCAATCGATTCTCAGCGGAGGTCATCGCCATAAACGTTGGTAATGAGTCCCAGGTGGAATGGTCCTGGCATCACATGGAAGCAGAGAATCTGATTAGATATATTCGCATGGTGAGAAACTCTACCAAAACTCCAGTAACCACTGCGGATGATTATAATTTCTGGAATAAACCACATAGTAAAGCTGTGGCAGCTGAAATTGATTTTATTGTTTTACATGCTTATCCACTTTGGAATGGAAAAACTCTGGATATTGCCTTGTCATGGACAGATAGTATTTATCAAGCGGCTTTAGCTTTTCATCCCGATAAAATAATCGCACTGGGTGAAACTGGCTGGGCAACCGATTATAATGCTGATAAAAAGGGTCCAGGAGAACAGGGCAGTTTGGTCAAAGGCGAGGTAAGTCATAAAGCCCAGGAGCAATTTCTATTGCAACTGAATGCCTGGATTAATAAGAATAATGTTACCACTTTTTGGTTTGAAGCATTTGATGAACCATGGAAAGGTGGGGGTCTACAAACAGGACTCAGAGAGATCGAGAAAAATTGGGGTCTCTTTTATGAAAGTCGCCAACCCAAACCTGCTTTTGAGAATTACCTGAAGCTTAACAAATAGTAGGGACGTAACATGTTACGTCCCTACTATTTCAGTTGTACTGCCCCAAAGACTGCAGGGGTCTGATAGGAATTATCACGTTCCGCCCACCAGGCCAGTTTTCCATTTCTAGTATTACTGTCATTGTCATTCACATGGATGTCTAAGCCCAGAAAATGGCCAGGATCAGTAGAATCACTGAGACCCACCCATGGGATGGTTAATTCAATCTGATAGCCGTCAGATAGCCGCAATTGAGCACAACGGGCATTATTTATTGTAGATCCGATCGCCGAGCTTACGATTTGTTCATCCAGTACTACCCGCAGCTGATATTCATCACTTCCATAAAAAGTTGATTTGCTATTATCAGCATCAAGATATATCTCAATCCCATCTTTCAGGTAGTCGATAGAGGCATTATCACTCAAAATATCATCAAATACTCTGACAATAAGATACAGACTCTCGGCATCCCAGGTCACTGAAAACCAGCCTCCCAGATCTGCTTCTGATGTGCCGGTACCATCAATAACATGCGTAAGTCTGATCTGTTCAAGATTTTGCCAGATTTCATCAACTTCACCGTCAATAATGGGCGCAATATCTGTACTCTGAATAATATTCCCTTTGAATGGACTCGCTATGAGCTGAGCCGCTGTACTTTGCACATGACCTTTTTCATTTGATATTTCGACATGGTATTCCCCCGCCTGCTCACCCGTGCTAAACTGGTGCACAAATATTTGAAAGGAAGTTTCTCCAGGAATTGCACGACCATTACGATACCATTGGTAATTCAAGGGATATCCGCTGGCTTTCACCGACAGGGTTAATCCATACCCGGTTTCCAAAATCCCGGACTGGGGATGCTCTATTATGCGTGGCATCCGGATGCCGCGAATATTCAAATAGTCACTTGGATCCAGGGGATGTAACGATTCAACCATGCCCGGTAAAAATTCACAGTGCTCCGTATTTGTCTTACGGGCCTGGTCGAATAACCAGCGTTTGGCTTGACGTTTTGTTGGTCGATCACCAGTTCCCTTCCAATAATCCAGTATTGTTTCAAAACCAGGTGTGCGATATATGCTCCATGGTTGACGACTCAAGTCAAACTTTTTATGGGTCCACCAGTTCCAACCCACGTTGGCAGTCTCCAAAAATTCTGTAGATCTTTTATAAAGTTCCCAGGGCGGATTCTGTTCACCAGTTTCCCCATGCCAGAGTGGGATATTGTATTTCTGACGTAAATCATCCCAGCGTTGTAGACCGTTTTGAGAATTGGTTGGTGGATAGGAATGGAAAGCGATCACCAAATGTTTATCCCAATCCAGTGGTTCCAGCATCTCAAAGCTTTGGGCCCAGTCATCCCCTTCCACAAAAATGATACCTGTATCATCGGTGTCTCTGATTACGCGGGTGATCTCCACGTATAATTCTCTTAATAAGCCTGGATCAACACCAGGGTAACGTGCTAATAATGGTTCATTCAAGAGATCGTACCCGACAATGCATGCATAACTATTGTAACGTTTGGTGATTTTATCCCAGAGATCAGTGGTCATCGGCCAATATGTTTCTTTTTCTGTCCACAATCTTGCTGTACCATCACTATCCGATATATTGGCAGCATTTTGAGCCCCAGGGGCACCATGCAGATCCCAGATCACCCCCATCTCCAATTCCTCACACCATTTAACGAGATCATCAAGGTATTGGAATGCACTCTCATCGTAATTATAGGGCGCTTGCAAAGGTTGGTCCTCACGTGGTTGCAGCATGGAGGCTAAGAGAGGAATGCGTAATGTATTCACGCCCCAGGATTTCATGATCAGTACATCAGATCGGGTCATGAAATTCTGATGATAGAGTTTCCAGAATTTTTTTGCGTTTCTTTCTCCGATGAGATCCACAATAGCATTTTCGAATTGGTATGGTCGATCCAAAACCCGGATTCCCCACATATAACCCTCTGGAAGCAGCCAGCCACCCAAACCAATGCCCCGCAATTGCACCACGGCTCCTGATGACTTTTCAATGATATTCTGACCCTGAGTAGTGTAGTAGGCTAATGAATTTCCTGAGAAAATGACCAGACTGACCCCCAGGATTAATATTCTGGCCATTTTGTTATAAGATTTTCTCATTGTAGGTCCTTGGGTGGTTTGATTGAAACATTATCAATCTGTTTCTGCATAGGGCAGGTTGATGTAAAACTCCCCCAATTCATTTAATTGTCCCGGTTCGGGGTTAAACAAATAGGTGTAATGATTATCGGGATATTGTCCCCTTCCGATAAACCAGGCATACCGAAAAACATCTTCCCTCTCTTCACAAATGGCAACCATGTCTCCCATCTGCTGGATTTGTTTTTGATACGAATCGACCTGAGCATTCCAATTGGCCAATTCAGTGATCCATATTTGTTTGCCGTATTTTTGCAGACGATCGAGTTGGAATTCGAGACCATAATCATACCAGTGAAATGCCAGATAATCAATTTGAGGTTCCCTGGAGGCCAGTAGCCAAAAGGCATCGTAAAATGCGTCAAGCCAAACCACTGGGTCAGAATAATTTGTCATGGTGCCCCAATTCATGGCTGGTCCAACTAGATAAATTGATCGATCATATTCTGCTAAATCAGCCTGCACCTGCTCGTAGATAAGCCAATCATTGGCCGCTTGTTGAGGCGTTCGATTGGCCTGATCCGTAAGATTTGGTTCATTCATCACCAGTAGGTATTCAATTTCTGGATGCTCCAGGATAAACCCTTTCATCTGGTTCATACTATTTTGACTTGGATTACCACCCCACAGCATGGGAATAAATTCCATCTCATACTCTGCATAATAGCCCTCTGATGCGCTGGGCTCATAGTACCAGTTGTACCACCAGGAAACTCCTGATTTGAGCGCATTAAAATCAGATGTATCCGATAAATTGAAAGCCAGCCCACGCTTGGAGCTTTTCTCGATTGAAAATACCTGGTCTTCAATCTCGGTAGGTCCAGTAGTGTCCTTATCACAAGCAACAACCATGATTAATAGGCTTGCGATGAGGTATCTGTTACGCTTCATCTTGCTTTTACCTCTATTGGAAGTATCCATTACAGATGGAAATATTCTATTAATAACATTGTACTGTATATTATTAAAATGAGAATCTTTTTATACCAATAATAATAAATCTTACGTCACCTCTTGATTTGATCAGATCAATTACCTCAAGCTTCACTACACTTATTATTAATCTCAAGGAATTATTGAGTTTTTCTCAGTTGTCCTAAAATCAATCTAACTCGTTGTGTATTTTAGCCATATGCATGTCTTATCTGTCAATGTCACTCCCTGTATACTAGAAAAATGCAATTTATTTGATTTGTCACGGACCAATTAATTGCATCTCTCAAATTGAGGAGTGAATCTTGTATACTTCAAATAGTGACCCAAACAAGCAGGAGATTCAGATGAAAACAAGATTTATACCTTTAATTATCCTTTTATCTATAGTTGGAACAGCGATTGCTCAAAATACGCCCATCGATTTTGAAGCTGGGGGTTATGGTGCGGACTGGACCTGGACAACCTTCGAAAATGGTGGCAATGCCCCCATCGAGATTGTAACAAATCCAAGTTCAACGGGGCTAAATATGTCCGCAACAGTGGGTTCAATGACAACCTTAACTACCGGAGCTCCCTGGGCTGGTGTTGAATCTCAGCATGGCTCGGATATCGGGTCATTCAGTTTTGACGTCACCAATACTACGGTCAAGATTATGGTCTATAAATCTGTGATCAGCGATGTTGGTCTCAAATTCGTTGAAGCAAATGGTGAAGCTCAACCAGAGATAAAAGTCGCCAACACTTTAATCAACGAATGGGAAGAACTGACCTTTGATTTTTCCAGTCATATCGGTGTAGGAGCTACTGGTATTCTGGACCAAATCGTCATTTTTCCAGATTTTGACCTGGGCGGAAGAACAACCGATAACCTCTGTTACTTTGACAACATCAGCTTCTCAGGACAAGAGCTACCTCCAGCACCGGTTGCTCATGCACCAATCCCAACTGTGGCTGCAGAGAATGTTATTTCAGTATTCAGTGATGCTTATACAAACCTGGGTGGAACCAATTTCTATCCTGGTTGGGGTCAGACCACCGTAGTTACTGAAGTGGCTATCGAGGGCAACAATACTCTGCTTTATGCTGGTTTGAACTACCAGGGAATTGAATTGGGAAGTGCACAGGATCTGACTGGTATGGATTCGGTTCATGTAGATTTCTGGAGTGCGAACTCAACTGAGCTGCAGATCTTACTCATCAGTCAAGCTTCAGGTGAACAGCTCTTCTCCCTCCCTGTAGCCAATGACACGTGGGTAGGTGCTGACATCCCTCTGTCCCACTTCACCGACCTCGGTTTGTCTGTGGTTGATATTTATCAGTTTAAATTTGTAGGTAATGGAGATGTCTATCTGGATAATATTTATTTCAAAGGAGAAGGTGGTGGCTTAGAACCAACACCCCATGCTCCCATCGATTTTGAAGCTGAGGGTTATGGAGCGGACTGGACCTGGACTACCTTTGAAAATGGTGGCAACGCCCCCTTCGAGATCGTATCAAATCCAAGTGCAACTGGTGTAAATACCTCTGCTACAGTGGGTTCCATGACAACCTTAACCACCGGTGCTCCCTGGGCCGGTGTTGAATCTCAGCACGGCTCAGATATCGGGTCATTCAGTTTTGATGCCACTAATAGTACAGTCAAGATCATGGTCTATAAATCTGTGATCAGCGATGTCGGTCTTAAATTCGTTGAAGCAAATGGTGAAGCTCAACCAGAGATAAAAGTTGCTAATACTTTGATCAACGAATGGGAGGAAATGACCTTTGATTTTTCCAGTCATATCGGTGTAGGAGCAACTGGCGTTCTGGATCAAATCGTCATTTTTCCAGATTTTGATGCGGCCAGAACCACTGACAATATCTGCTACTTCGATAACATCAGCTTTTCCGCACAAATTCTACCAGCTGTTCCGGTGGCTCATGCACCAATCCCAACTGTGTCAGCAACAGATGTTATTTCAGTATTCAGCGATGCTTATTCAAATATAGCTGGAACTGATTTCTATCCTGGTTGGGGTCAGGCCACCGTAGTTACTGAAGTGGAGATTGAAGGTAACAATACCCTACTCTATAGTGGTTTGAATTACCAGGGCATCGTGTTGGGTAGCAATCAGAATGTTTCTGAAATGGACCTGCTGCATGTTGATTTCTGGAGTGCAAACTCTACAGCGTTAAACGTGTTTTTAATAAGTCCGGGACCTGTTGAAACACCATACGCATTACCGGTATCACCAGAAACTTGGGTGAGCGTTGATATTCCTCTGACTGCCTTTGTTCCTGTTGATGTTACCAATGTTTTCCAGTTTAAATTTGAGGGGAATGGTGATGTTTATCTGGACAATCTGTATTTTTCATCCACAACTACTGGTGTTGATAATAATCTGCTAACTGAAAATTTTGTACTCAGGCAGAACTATCCAAATCCATTCAATCCTGCTACTACAATCCGTTATGAAATCCCTGAAAGTGAAAATGTTCTGCTGATCATTTATGATATCAAAGGGAATGCAGTGAGAACAATTGAATCTGGAACTCTGAATGCAGGACGATATGAATATGTCTGGACAGGCTTGGATCATGCCCAACGACCAGTGTCAACGGGTCTATATATTGCCAAGATCCAAGCTGGTACATACTCCGAGACAATCAAGATGTTGTACTTGAAATAAGGGAAACCTTCTGAATTCGACTCTTGATAGTGAAGCTATGTTTCGGTGGTCAAGCGTACCACTGTCACGCTTTCACTGAAGCATGATGTTCAATTGGTATTTAAACGGTGATAGATTATTCTATAAACCCCTAGCCACCCTCACAAACTGTCCGACCCGATCGATGTTTTTCCGGAAACCACCATCGGCCAGTTTCTTGTTGGTGTGAGTTAGGGAGTCAACTCCCCAGGGTTTCACAATTTTGACAGCCTCAGCTACATTCTCCGGTGAAAGCCCACCAGCCAGAATGACTGGTATTTGAATTTGTTGAACTATTTCCCGACTAATGCTCCAATCGTGGGTAACTCCAGATGCACCAATACCTGCAATTTTGGGATCCTGAGTATCCAGTAACAGATACTCAACAACCGGCTCATACGCCTTGGCAATGTCCAAAGCCTGGGGACCCTCAACAGAAATAGCCTGCATAATAGCCAGCCCAGGTAGTTGATCCCGGAGTCTCCCCACTGCTTCTGGATCCAATGTGTTTTGCAGTCCACACAGGTGCAGAATGTCAGGGCGAACAGTATCTACCATTTCCATAATAGCATCCAAATCTGTCTCTACCGACAAGGCCACACTGACCGCTCTGGACTTCACAGCATCCACAATTGAGCGTGCAGCATCAAAACTAACTTCACCAGGTAAACCGATACTACTTGGCGTGACACCTATGTGGTCCACACCTTGTTTTATCACATTCAGAGCCTCATCAACACCCTGCATAGTATAAATCTGAACTCTCATTTAATTATCTCCCTCACCGAATATTATTTGACTCCGGAAGTACCTGCAACATTGTACCATTGGTATAACTCATCCTCACCTGCCGGGTCAGCCAAAGAGGGTTCCGGTAGCAGCGCTGGAAAATCATTAGTAAAGAAATACGTTTTCTCATAATCCGGGTTCAATATCCCCATAGCCCATTTATTATCAGATACAGATAACCATCAGGATCATGCTTGGGTCGGGAAACCTTCTGTGGCTCCTCAAATTGCCCCTGCCAGGGACGCTCTGCACGATGAGCAGAGACCAACACCCATTCATTAGTGAGTGGGTTGTATCGTCGATGTGGTGTGTCGCCTGGATGTATCATTTGTAGCATCAATTCCTACCAGAATATTGCGTACAAGGCGACGAGTATTACGCTAATGATCATGGCACTTATATTAAACACTGGCTCAGTTGCGAAGTATTTTCGTGATACTGAAATACCTTTAGGATCCGCTGCGCCTTTACCTTCAAGCTGGCTAACAATAGCGATAATTACCATGGTAGCGACCCATACGATCATCATCTGATGCATCCAGGGTAGTGAGGTACCTAACTTTAGCACCAATGCTATGGGAATGGAAGAAACTGCTCCCCAGATGGCGCCGTTGTTGGTCGACTTCTTATAAAAAAGACCCATGATGAAAACACCGAGCACTCCCGGGCTGACCAGACCGGTGTATTCCTGGATGTATTGAAACATTTCTTTTATTGACCCCAGCATAGGTGCCACCAGCACTGCAATGATTAAAGCCACTAGAACTGTAATTCGTCCCACTTTGACAGTTTGTTTATCACTGGCATTGGTGTTGATATATGCCCGATATATATCCATTGTAAATATGGTTGATGTTGAATTCAGCATGGAAGCCAAGGAAGAAACAATAGCTGCTGCCAATGCCGCTAATACTAATCCCTGGAGACCAGTTGGCACAAACTGAGAGATTAACCATGGATACGCTTTATCATAATTAACCCCATTGGCACTACTAAAGGCCTCACTGACACCTGGAATGACACTGGTACCCTGGGGGGCTGTGAACATGACATAAGCAACAATTCCCGGAATGACCACTATCAGTGGAATGATGAGCTTTAAGAAAGCTGCAAAGGCAATTCCCTTCTGGGCTTCTTTCAAAGATTTGGCGGCAAATGTTCTTTGGATGATGTACTGATTAAAACCCCAGTAATAGAGATTTGCAACCCACATACCTCCAACCAACACTGCAATTCCTGGTAAATTATTAAAGCTGGGGTGTCCTTCTTTGAGGATCATGTGAAAATGATCACCAGCTACATTATATATATGAGAAAGACCATTAAACACACCGCCATCAGGGGTTACATAATTCAAGGCAATCATGGAGGTAACCAACCCACCCACAATGAGCAGAATCACCTGAATAACATCTGTCCAGGCTACTGCTGATAAACCACCCCAGATTGAATAAGCCGCAGCAAAAAAGGCCAATCCAAGAATCCCATGCATGATATAATCGCCATTTCCGGTGCCCAATATTGTATCAAGCGCTTTAGCTCCAAGGAATAGAACAGAGGTTAGATTTACGAAAATAAAGAGACCAATCCAGAATACGGCGAGGATAGTTTTAAGGTTTTTACTATAGCGGACTTCAACAAAACCCGGTATTGTGTATATGTTTTTCTCAATAAATATTGGCAGAAAATATTTACCCACGATGATTAATGTGAGGGCGGCCATCCATTCGTATGATGCTATCGCCAGACCCAGCGAAAACCCAGAGCCCGACATACCAATAAACTGCTCTGCAGAGATATTGGCTGCGATTAGTGAGGCACCTATGGCCCACCATGGTAAAGATTTGCCAGCCAGAAAATAGTCTTCTGCATTTTTCTCGTGCCCTTCTTTACTCCTGGAGACCCACAGTCCTACTGAGACAATAGTTACTGCGTATGTAATGAATACTAGATAATCAACAAATGAAAACTCCATGAATTGGTCCTTTTCTTTTATCCCACAATGATTTCAGGCAAGATTCCCTCGATTTGAACTTTCCTGAATTTTATGTTTTATTTCAACTTAGTTTATGTGACTGTATCAAATTTGTATGTGATTTGATGGTTATATATTTCTCCAGGTTTTAGCACAGTTGATGAAAAAGATGGATCATTGGGCGCATTCGGAAAATCCTGAGGTTCCAGACACAATCCCTGGTGTTTTCTGAATGGCAAGCCCCAAGCTTTCCTTAATCCAGTTGGAATATCATAAATTTCAAATAAATGAGTTAGCAACTCATCTTGAAAATTATCACGCTTATACTCCCACCAGGCAAGACTGTCAATATACTCATCCGGGTCAATGAGTTGCTCCTCGCTCACTTCAGCATAGCGAATCCGCAAATACTTCTTCTTCTCCGAGGGAGATAAGGTCTTTCGCTTACCTTTTTTTTTAGAACTGTTATGCTTTCTACCCAAGTTTTACCTGCCAATTTTACGAGTGATAGCTGTTGGGATTCTTAATTATTCTATTCAAATTAATACAAATAAAGCTGAAAACAATTTCAGTATATAGGGGATAAATTGCTAACCATCTCAATGAATATCAAAATTTTTCTAAGACAGTGAATTTTGGGCAATCGACGAAGCAAGCCAAATACTGTTCCCTACAACCCACTATCCAGCAACCGGTCATGCACAATCTAATGAGTGAAGTGTTTACACTAATAAAAAAGTCCCTGATACTGTTGGTATCAAGGACTTAAGTTGTGCCTGCACATCGTAGTTGAACGAAGTGAACGCAGATATGTAGCAGGGGGGAGATTTGAACTCCCGACGCCCGGCTTATGAAGCCGGTGCTCTAACCAACTGAGCTACCCTGCCTTTCAATTCTCTCTCAAGGATTCTATATATCCTTCGAGACGCTTCGCTCCTCAGGATGACACACCGCGGTTTATCGTCCTACTGAGTCGACCTTGTCAATCCTGGCGGGCCTGCCCGCCGTAGTTGGGACTACGTCCCACGAAGGCGGGCGAAAATAGAATTAGCACTATCTGTGAGCAAGGGAATAAACACCTCTTTTAACACGCCATACCTTTTTCTTTATCCCTACCATTTTACACCTCTCCTAACCAAAGATTAAAGCATTCTCATATATTAAGATTGTTTCATTTTCTCACTATCTGCTATTGTACACTACTACTATTGTTATCTTTTTCACGAGAATTAACTCAGGAGGAAAGATGCAAAAACTATTTACCCTTTTACTCGTTGTACCTGTCATGTTTATGTGGAGTTGTGAGGACACTAAAGATGAAGAAGAATTACCAGATCTAGCCCACGTCGGTTCTGCTGCCTGTGGTGATTGTCACACCGAAATTTATGCAGATTTTATTGATAGCGGCCACCCTTACAAATTCAACATCGTTGATGGCGCTGCTCCAACCTACCCAAGTTTTGTTAACAACAGCCTGACCCTGCCTGCCAGTGAATCAGACTGGTCAAACATTGCTGGTGTTATTGGTGGTTTTGGCTGGAAAGCTCGCTTTGTTGACATTACTGGTCACGTCCTTGGAACTGCTGAGAGTATTGTTCCTGGTACTGGTGCCAACCAACATAACTTCTTTGGTGATGGTGTTGGTGTTGATTGGGGATGGAATGATTATCACCCAAGTGATGTTAAAAAATACAACTATGGCTGTTTCAAATGCCACACTACTGGTGGTTTTGAAACATCAAACCCAGATAGTTCATGGCTGAAGGTTCATCTCGATATAGATGCTCCAGAAACCATGGATTATTTCGCCTTTGGTGGAATCCAGTGTGAAGCCTGTCACGGTCAGGGAAGTCAACATGCAGTCGATGGCGACACGCAATATATCGAACGCGTAGTGACTAGCCGTCTCGAAGGTACCAAGGATGTAACTGATCTTTGTGGTGATTGTCATACACGCAACGCTGACAGATCAATTGCTGCTTCAAGCGGATTCACAAAACATCATGAACAATATGATGAATACATCACTACCGATCATTACAATAATGGCCAAATGTCATGTATTGATTGTCATGATCCTCATAAACGTACCATTTGGAGTGGAGATTCTGTAATTCAGACTTGTGGATCTGATTGCCATGCCGACAAAACAACTATGAAGCACAATGCTGCAGCAAGTTGTAACAGTTGTCATATGCCATATTCATCCAAATCTGGACAACAACGCGGTGCTTACACTGGCGATGTTAAATCTCACCTCTTTGCTATTAATACTGAAGCAGACTATGAGTTCTTTAACGATGATGGCGCCACAGTAAGAAACGTTGATGGCAAAGCCATGCTCAGTCTGAAATATGCCTGCTATGGCTGTCACGTTGATGAAAATGGTCAAGGTGGATTTGCTACTGCACCTGGCGACACAACACAGTATTCAATGAAGACTTTGCAAGTTCTATCTGACTATGCTGTAGGTATGCACGACTAAAAAGATCTCCGATCAAGAACAAAGGGGAGGCTCGTCCTCCCCTTTTTTTTATTTGATAATGTTTTCCGAGCCGGTTGAAAGTTAAGTTGCCATGATGAAAATTCTACTTGTTGAAGATGAAAAAAGATTAGCCCAACATCTTGGAACTCTCTTGCGAGAGAATAAATATAGCGTGACAACCGCCTATGATGGTAAGAGTGCCTGGGAGATAGTCACCACGGATGCGTTTGATGCTATCATACTCGATTGGCTACTTCCTGAGATATCTGGTGTTGAAATCTGTGAACGCCTCCGGCAAAAAGGTGATAAAACACCTATCCTATTTTTGACTGCTCAGTCTGCTATACATCACCGAATCAAAGGATTTGAATCCGGAGCAGATGACTATCTGACCAAACCCTTCAATTCAGAGGAATTGCTAATCAGATTGGCAAGCCTAATTAGACGTAGCCACCAACCCCCTATTTCAATCTTTGATTCAAAAGGCTTCACCTTCGATGCTACCAAACACTATGTCTATTATGATGGAAAATCCACCGAGTTATCACAGAAAGAATCAGCCATCCTAAATTTGCTCTTTCAACATCCTGGCGATGTTATCTCTCGAAAAACCTTTTTACAGGAAATCTGGGGGTATGATTTTGACCCCAAGACCAATACACTTGAAGTGTACATTCGCATGTTACGAACCAAGCTGGACCAGCTCAGCTCCATGAAGCTGATATATACCAAACGGGGCGAAGGTTATTACATAGAGAATGAAGCCTAGGCTCCCTAACCTATCCATTAGATTTAAGATTATTTTTGCCCAGGCTGCCAGCCTGGCTGGGATTCTCCTTCTATTTACATTTATTTTGTCCATCCTACTGGATCAAGTATTGAATATGAACCTGGATAAATTCCTGCATATGCAATCTGATAATTTTCAAGCTACGATTACAGTTCAGAATGACCGTATTTCGTTTCATGATTTACATAGCAATTTTGAACATTCTGGAGCGGCTGATGATGACATTCCATTTTTTGTGCAATTCATCAATAACCAGGGCAGAACGATTATGCTCTCTGGTAATCTGGAAGGTCGACGACTTTACCACGGTGAGAACCTCCCATCCCGGGAAACTGTAGAGACCGTATTCTTTTTTGATAAACCATCAAGACGCTTGATCACACCTGTTCATATTCATCAACAACACCTGGGATGGCTCATCGTAACCATTCCCTTTAAATATCTCGATGATTTTAAAGACTATAAAAATAAAATTCTTATCGTCACCGGCAGTGTCGGGATTTTACTCTTCATCCTTTTGAGTATTCTTTTTGTAAAACTCGCCTTGAGACCTGTAAAGCAGTTAGCAAAAAGTGCAGAAGTACTGGCTGAACAATCTGAGATTAGCGCCCTGCCTGATATTGAAAGCAGGGATGAGATCGGTGATCTTACAAAGACCTTAAATAATCTCTTGCGTAAGGTAGGGCAATCCATGGAGACTCTGGAGCTATTTGCTGCAAACGTTTCCCATGAGTTGAAAACACCTCTGGCAATCATGCATTCTGAGATTTCTTTACTTCAGAAAAAAAGTGACTCTGCACAACAATATTCCCTGGACCTATTGAGTGAGGAAGTTGATAGGATGCAGACCCTCATCGAGAACTTACTAGTTATCAGTAATTCTCAACGGCCCTATAAACTTTTACCCTCAGACATCTGGTTACAGGATTTTATCAGTGATGAGTCAGGTAGAATCCAGCGAATTTTTCGCAACAATAACGTGCATTTTGATTTTTCGAAAGTTGAATCCACCAAAGTCCATTCAGACATCTATTTGCTTCAGTTGGTGTTCGACAATCTCGTCCGAAACGCAGTACTCTATTCACCTGATAACTCAACCATATCCATATCGACTACAGCTGATGAGTCAGGTGTATCCATTCATGTTTGTGATACGGGACCTGGCATAGCGGAGGCTGAGCTTAAGAAGATTCTTGAACCATTCGTCCGTGGAGAATCAACCATTCACCAGGCCATGACGGGTAGCGGGTTGGGCTTATCTATTTCTACGTGGGCTATTGCGCTGTTAAAAGGTTCCCTCAAACTGGAGAATATCACACCTCATGGACTGCGAGCTTCAATTACCCTACCAAAGAATTCTCAGGATTAGAAGTTTTTCAAATACTCTTCCCTGAAGTAAGTATTTTTGTGCTCCTCAAAGGATCGAAATTCCTGATCCAGCAGGTATTGCAGGGGATTTTCTTCACCGAGTGACAGAATAGAATGACACAGTGTACACTCATCAGAAATGGCCACACCTGCTTCATCAACTAGATGCCGATTATGACATCTGAAGCAACCATCACTTTGCTCATGTTGCATAAAATTATGACACGAAAAACAGCCGAATTCTACACGATGACCAAGGTGATTCGGATAAGTCCCCCAATCAATCTTCATGGCAGGATGAATATTGCGATCGTATATGGCTTTTACTGCCTCTATGGACCCAGTGAGCGATAGGAAATCAGTTTCGGGATACTCAATAGCATAATAGGATTCGAGTCTGTCCTCAATTGTTGAGAGTCCTGTTGCCTTATCGTCATAATGAGTGATAATTGCTGCCATCGCCTCACGCTTGATGTAGGGAATATCTGGGTCGATATCTCCCCTGGCCATCGCACGATCCAGTGCAGCATCAGGTTGCTCATAGATATGCGTAGCTCGGTTGTGACAATCCACGCAATCCATCACTCGAGGTTCCGTATGCTCATATGTGGAATCAGCTAAATGTTGGTTAATATATCTTTTAAACTCTCCATTAGGCTGTTTGACCTCGACCCAGATCATATCCTCGCGTTGATCATCAACCGAGCTATAACGGACTTCATTGTTTTCAGCAATATGCCAATGAATCCCTGATCCAACTCCATTGATCGCATCAACCTTCAGATTAAGAGTGGTATACTGTTTTGTATTGGCTTCATCATCGCGATAACGCTCGATTTTAACCAGTTTTGATCCATAGTGTTTTTCCGGCCAGTGGCATTTCCCACAGGTCTCTGTTGCTGGTCTGAGATTGTGTATTGGAGTACCGATAGGTTTATCATAAAGATCAAACATAGCTGCTACTGCCTGCCAGGCACCGTTTACTTTTGCCGAGGCCAATGCTTTAACACCCTCCCCAATATGACAGTCTACGCAGGGAACTCTAGAATGTGGTGAGACCGAGTAGACTTGCCATTCAGGGCCCATGATAGTATGACAGGCTGTCCCACAAAATTCTGATTCATCCATATAGTGCATAGCACTCGACCCAGCCGCGACGATAAAAAGGACATTTACAATAGTCAGGATACCTACTACTGGAACAACCTTCTCCCAGAAGTTGCTCCCTCCCACTTCCCCATTATCCAGTTTTTCCAAAAACACATGATGGAGGGTTCTCCCAGTTTCTTTTTTCTGTTTTCGCCAGGCAAAGGGCAAGAGGGCTAGTCCGATTACAAACAGAATCGGTATTAAAAAATAGGTGACAATCCCGGTATAGGTGCTTCTAAACACGCCAATCAGGGACATACCCTCTAAAATGAAGAACGAAATAAAGGCTGTACTTGCTAATATGACCCCAATTTTACCAATCCAATTCATGAACAACAATTGAATGAACATCAAATAGCGTTTAAAAAGGTCCATGTAGAATCTCCATGCTGGTAATTAATTGGTGATGAAAGTTAAGCTGACAGCCTGCATTAGCAATTGCTTCTGCCAGCATTAAATAATATTAATACTTTATCTAATCATGCAGTTTGAATACATTATCATTTATTGAATTCTCACTATCAAACCTTATTTTAAAACTCTAGTATTTGATCAATCAAGGAAGGGCTTAGGATGAAATTCAGCTATGGACGTTTATTGCTTCTTGGGTTTGGGTTTATGGGTACAACCATATTATGGGGTATCTATAATGCCTATGTCCCCATCTTCCTCCAGGCTGGTCGAGAGGGCTTTGCCACTACATCCGGCGTGAATGGTTTTGGCATGAGTGCCACTGCAACCGGATTTGTTATGACTCTGGACAACATTGCTGCTCTCTTTATTCTTCCTTTTATTGGTGCCTGGTCTGATCGAATCAGAACTAAAATGGGTAGACGTAAACCGTTCATCGCAATGGGTGCTCCATTGGCCTTTATCGGGTTTATTGGTATACCCATGATGCTGAATGTTTCTCTGATTCCATTTATGATTGCCATATTTGTGACCCTCTTTTTCATGGATGTATTCAGGACGCCAGTTATATCCCTCATGCCAGACATCACCCCGTCTCCCCAACGTTCTCAAGCTAATGGAATTATTAATCTCATGGGTGGTGTAGGTGCGGTGCTGGCCTTTGTAGTTGGTGGGATTCTGTTCAAGGTTTCTGTAGGCGCTCCTTTCTATTTTGGTGGTATCATCATGCTCATCGGAGCAGCCGTTGTACTTTACTTTGTGAAAGAGCCTAAAGTTCCAGAACCCAAAGAGGAAGAGCCAGGTCTTCTGGACAGCTTCAAAACAGTCCTGGTCGATAAAGACAGATCGGCTTTGTTTTTACTCCTGGCCATATTCTTCTGGTTTCTGGGCTATGGAGCGCTGGAAGTTTTCTTCACCTCATTCGCCGTGAATCGATTCGGTGTGGATAGTGGAGTGGCAACGGGTCTGCTGGCTTTCTTCTCCCTCCCCATCGTCCTTTTCTCCCCCTTAAGTGGATATCTCGGAGCCAAATTTGGTAGAAAAATAATCATCATGGTGGGAATTGCTGGTTTTGCATTCCTGCTCTTTTGGGGATTTTCAATTCAATCCTTATCCATGATTAAAATCATGCTCCCCCTGACTGGTGTCACCTGGTCGCTTATTCTTGTCAATTCACTCCCCATGGTGGTGGATATGGCTCCTCAAGACCGTTTAGGGACATATACTGGCTTGTATTACCTCTCGTCTCAATCTTCGGCTATTGTGGGACCTATCATGGCTGGAAAAATTATTGAAATTTTCAATAATAATTACGGGGTGGGTTTCATATATGGATCGATAACCCTGTTAATAGCATTATTCTTTATGTTACCAGTTAAACGGGGGGAAGCGCTTCCTGCCGAATAATATGCTCTACCACTTTTTAAAATATCTCTCAATTTTTATGGTGAATGTGTTTTTTAGACGCATTCATGTCGAGCATAAAGAGCGTGTGAGAAAAAAGGGACCCGTCATCCTGGCGGCGAATCATCCCAACACCATGATGGATCCAATGTTAGTTGCCTTGCTCTGCGGTCGTAATCCCCATTTTCTAGGAAAAAGCACACTGTTTAATTCCGCTATTTCAAAACTCTTTTTTAGGTCAGTTCATGTATTACCCGTATATCGAAAACTGGATGCTGAGAATGAAATGGGTAAAAACGCACAGATATTCGAGAAATGTTACCAATCTCTGGAAGAGGGAAATGCATTGGTCATCATGCCTGAAGGGATCAGTCAGATGGATGGTACCCTGCATGAAATCAAGACCGGTACGGCCCGCATTGGTCTGGGTGCTGAGGTTCAAAATGCATTTAAATTGGGGGTTCAAATTGTTCCAGCAGGTATTAATTATTCCTCCCCTACGGAATTTTTTAGTGATGTTCATTGTCGCTTTGGAAGGCCTATTGATCTAAGCGAATATCAGGATCTCTATGAAAAGGATGAGTACGAGGCGGTTTATGAAGTCACTAAGCAAATACGTGATGCCCTGGAAAAACTCACTACAACTGTAGAAAGTTCGGAATCTGCCGGCGTCTTAAAAAATCTCAAGAAAATCTATAAAATGGAACTCGCGGTTGATCTCGGGTTGGATGATGATCTAAAGCAGCACGATTTTTCTATGACCAGAGGGATGGCAGACGCTATCAATTGGTATTCAACTGAACATCCCGAATTATTCGCTCAAATGGATCGACGGATGAACCGATATTTGGCCAAAGTTGAGGGTCTTGAACTAAGAGATGAACTACTATCCACCGCTCACGGCCACAAGACCATAAGCAGACGTGCAATCGGTCTGTTGGGAGTGATCACGGGTTTCCCAATTTACATATGGGGGGTAGTGAACAATTTTCTGGCTTATCGCACACCTCCCCTGGTGGTTAAATATCTTGGAACCTCCCTGGAATACTTATCGACAATTAAAATGCTGTCTGGCTTCGTAATTTTTGGGGTGTTTTACACCCTTCAAGCGCTGGCTGTCTATTTCCTGACCGGCTCAGGACTTTTGACAACCCTATACATTCTTAGTTTATTGCCAGCTGGTCGCTTTGCACTGTACTATCATGACACCATGCAGAGATACCGTCAGCATATCCGTATATTCACCTTGTTCTTGAAACGAAAAACCTTGATGTATGAGATTATCCAGGAGCGTTTGACTTTGATTACGGCAATTGATGAAGCAAAAGCGGAATACATGAATCGGCTGGAAGAAGAACCAGGCTCCAATGTCGGGGTGGATGACATTGGAGCCTGATTGCAGATAAGCAGATTGTATCATACTTACGCTCGCATCAGCCATCCGTTCCAAACTCATTTAAATTAATTCCTCAAGGTCTTGACAGACCTTGTTGTCCCGATTATATTCAGCCCGCTTTCTACCGGGGCGTACCCTGAGCTTGTCGAAGGGGAAGACCGGTTAAACATCGCGGGATGGAGCAGTCTGGTAGCTCGTTGGGCTCATAACCCAAAGGTCGTAGGTTCGAATCCTACTCCCGCTACTCAAGTAAGAACAACAACTTAAGCCACCTTTTTAGAGTGGCTTTTTTGTTTATAAGCGAGTCTTGGACAATTATCCTATCCTATTGTTTTATAAGTACTTATAATTCTTCTTTCCAGTGAGATCTTTGGAGAGGATAGCTGGAGCCCAATAATAGCCCCATTCTTAAGGCGGGTTAAGTACATTGATATTCAATAATTTAGGATGTGCTATATTGTGTTCTATTGTGTAGTTTTGTGTAGTGCTGCGTGACGACGGATGTCACGTATACGTCACGCTGGGATTCGGTAATTTACAGCCGCGCCCCTCTCAGTTCGGTAGTCTCTGGGATTAATACTCTAGATTATGGTGACGGTTAAGTATCGATTGGATCTACATAAGGTGATAACATGTCGATTTTGAGGCAATTATTCGACATGTTGTATACTGGGTATTACCATTCGCTAGGCCATTGATTGCCATATTCTACGTATCTAGGTTCGAGATTGAATACAATAAGATTGCTTCTAGTTCGTGTCATTGAAGTGTAAATCATATTATCAAAGGCTTCTACATCCGCTTGCTTGGGAAGTGGTGTTATTAGCAAGATTACATTCGTCAATTCCCATCCTTTAAAGCTATGGATTGTACTCATTTTTAAGCGGGAATCACCCATCCAAAAAGACATCTTGTGCTTATGGGTTGGAGATTCTGAATCCTCTTCAAAGACATGATTTACCTCAAGAGGCTTAAAACTTTCGACCAACTTCCATCCAATGCTGTGACTGTGTGCCAGCACAATAATATCAGAGGGATGTATTTTCTTGCCCTCAGTTAGCCAATTATAAGCCAACCTTATTTTGCTCTCATAACTATCACCCCTGCCCAAGTTTCTCCACACATAGTGAGGTGCAAAAAGATCTCCTTGAAAGGGTATTGGTTCAGGTGTAGCTCCAACTCCTGGAAGAAATTTATTTGCAAAGCGATTTGTCTCAACTAGGAGTCTTTCAGGTAATCTATAGCTTTCCTTTAACAATCTCCAAGGACCTCGGAATTTGCTATTAGTCATTGAATCAACCCAGGAGTACTCTCGCTTGTATAAATTCTGACGTTCATCCATCACGAAAAGTATTTCGTCATTCTTTGTCATAAAACCCAACAACATATCATAATAGGATCTGCAAAAGTCCTGACCCTCATCAATAAGAATCGCATCATACTTTCGATTCTTAACATTTATTCCTCGGTCTAATGATTTCACCACGAAAGAAGGCAATATATCGTCTAGGTATTCATCGTCGCTCGTTGTGTTCTTGGGGAACTTTATACCGTTTTCACTCAAGTAGTTTTTAATCAAACCATGGAAGTGAGTGAACTCTATCATATCCCACTTGAACCCGAACCGTGCTCTTGAAATTTGATCTCTTATATAGTGCCAAAGTGTTATGTTGTATGTGATTATCAATACTTTCTTACCCTGTGAAGCTATATTTGCGGCCCGCTGAGCGATTACGAGCGTTTTTCCACTCCCTGCGACCCCCCTTAATCTCTGATGAGTATCAGGTGCAGGTGTGATATGCCTGCGCTGATCTGGGGATAGTGTAATTTTTGTACCTTGTTCAATAGAATGATATGGCGGAGTGAGCCAAAATCTGATTTCCGGGTACCATTTAGAAATTGGTGACCAGGAGTGTTCAATCTGGTGGAAAGGATTGATTTTCTCAATGGAAGCTTCTTTGCCTCGGAGAGTCTCACCACAAAAGATTCGTAAGTATTTAGATCTAGTTTTAAAGAGATCATCAATCTGAATTTGCGAAGCATTATGGAAATATAGACCTGCTGAAAAAGCAGCCTTATTCTTTGGGTTCTTTTTAATGTCAGATGAAATCCGCGGCACATACAAATTGGTTAAATTCTCTATGTAACGATATGCTTGCTTGATGGGGCTGGGGATTTTCTGATTCCCTGATGCAGTTTTTACATGGTATTCTGTGTAGGCTCTTTTTTTCTTTAGAGTCTTGTCATAATACGAGGTAGCAGATTTACTGTAAAGATCAAGATTCCAATCTTTCACCTCGTAAACAACAATACCTATCTTGGGATTTCCAATAACAATATCGGGGCGATCTCCATTCAGATAGGGTTGGACAAATATTTCCCAATCTTGTGAGAGATGCGTGTCAAGGAATTTAGCTAAGTATAATTCACCCTGAGTGAGAGGTGTCTTGAAATTATTGATTTTATCCCAGCTTGGAAAAATGCGACCTGGGACATATCCAGAGGCATCTCGTGATTGTTCGAGCCGAGCGTGGTTATCAGGTGAAAGTTTGGGAATAGTCATAATTAGCCAAATAGTCGCAAAGGATCAACTAAATCCTAAGAGCTACTCTTGATTAGTCGGATGTGACTCTTCGCATGGATTTTCGTCTGGCGATAAATTCCCCCATAGATTTCCACAGTTCACTTACCTCCTGTACCTGTCCATCGTCTCCACTAAAAATGGACCTCACAGCCGGATTAGTAAGCTTGGTCTCGTGGACTACTCCCTTTGATACTATGTCCAAGCCAGAAGGAAAATTGAGAAGCATTTGATCAAATAGAATCCAGCGATCATGGAACGATACACTTCGAGGACTTTCTTCCACTACAAAATCAATTTCTAAACCTTCACCAACCTCGCGCTCAATTTGCTTTACAGTATCATCCTTGTGAGATTTTGAGGAAATGATAGTGACTTTTGGTAAAATTGCTTGTAACGTCATAACTGCTTTTAATATCGGAATCAGGTTTTCTTTTACCTTTCTGGCATCAGACATTAGAAAAGAATCACATACTAGTACATTCTTTGTAGGAACGGAATAGTGCCCGAGAAACGTACTCCAATCATGCATTTTCCCGGGCACAATACTTGGATTTTCTTTGCCACTAATCTTAGGCCATCTCTTTTTAATGGTACTCAGATTGAATATAGGTTGATTGATTGACTGATTGAGCTTCACAATTTCGTTTTCAGTGAATAATTCAGTGAAGGAGCTGTCAAATTGGGAATAGGCACTCTTTTGGATATCGGTAGTGTCGCCCTCGCTATCTTTCCCACTACTATAGGGACTCAAGCCAGCATTCGAGGCATTTCCAAGAAGGCTCCTCAATAGTGGAGATTCTCCAATTCGAATCCTGCTCACATCTCTAAATATTTTACCCTTCGCATTCATTAGAAAATTTCTGAATAGATCCAAGTTCTCCATGGGCAAACCCGCCATAGTCTTTGCCATAAATTCTGCATCAAATTTCTGAATAAATGAGGCCGTAAGGAAGTATTGAGGCCAGTTAGCATTCATTTCTGGACTTCCCAGAGCTTCTCAAGCAAACTCGTAGAACTATCGTAGAATCCTTCAGGAATTGGTTTGTCGAAGAATCCATTCGGATCAATTTTTATCTGTTCAATTTTCCCATTTCCCAGATGATTATTTGATACATAATAAATGACGATATCATCATGTGAAAGAACACCCTCCGCGACTTTTAATTGTAATGCTCGAAGAAGTGCTTCGGAATGTGTTTCCACTATATATTGGTTCGATAAGTGACTTCTCACTACAGGTTCGGTGTGTGGATGGGCTGCTAAATACCTATTGAGACCATCAAGAGGTGAATCAGGGTTAAGCCCCATTGCAGGATTCGTCGCTACCAGATCCGTTATTAATAAATCAGCAAGTTTACTCTGAGCTAAAGGGTGCAAGTGCAATTCTGGTTGCTCAAGTAGGATCGTTTTTCTGGAGCGGGTTTTCGAGAATATCATAGGTAAAACTTGTGAGTATCCATATCCAACATCGGCTATCGATGACTCGTGTCCCGTTATATTATCCCGCAAAATGATGCGGAAGAGAGACTCCCGATCAGAGATTCGTTGGATTTCCATTTCCTTCTCAAATCCCAATAATCGTAGATAGTAATTGACAAAAGCAGAGAACTCCTCATCCTTGAAATCTTTGCGCCCTGTTAGTTCTAAAAGCTCAACTCTTGTATAGAAAGGTTTGGGCTTTTCCCTGAGCGGTGGGAAGAATTCCATCTCACGAAGCAAAATATCTGTTTTCTCTTTTAGAAACTTCATTTCTTTATTTGACTTTTCCATGAAGTCGCTCAACTCTTTCCCTGCGAGAAGGATTGATTTTCTGATGTAGGTTATAAGCCGTTTTCGAATAGCTTTTGCATCAAGTGGCTTACTGGAATCAAGTCCAGCTAATAATTTTTCCCAGTTTGAGTTAATTTCTTCACGTGAAGTATCATCAAAGGTAGGACTAAGATTATCGTCTCCAAATCCAGAGATGTTTGCAACATTTCTGACCATCGGGCTTCCCCATTCAGAGGGGAATATGCCTCTTTGATCCGTCTCACCCGGCAGGTAACGATTCAGGTATTTTTCTACCATCGCCCCAAATGAACCGAGTTCTTGCTCATGTTGAGCCACCCAATTCGATTGTTTTTTTAGATATTCGCATATGAACTTTCTATATCTTTCAACTATATGCCTGGAGGGTGCAACCTGGAATAATTCACCACGTATTAAGGCGGTTTCATTGTGCCAAAGATGACAGGAGTAATTGAATGGGGGCTCTCCAATATTCCCGATTTTTCCACTGATTGAATCATTGGAGTTAATAATTAATTGTAGATCAATACTCGCTGGTCTATGTTTCTCTTTCCCAAATATCTCCTCTTCAGTCAATGGGAATGCCACGTGAGAGGATTGCAATCTAATTTGAATCGGTTCGTGGTTGCCTCGATGACTTGCTTCCTTGAAACTAGATAGATCGACCAATGGTCCTCGCCACTTAACTAGTTGTCCCATATCTGTAGTATTTGACTGGACTAAAAGGGCAAGCAGCTTTTGGATACTACTCTTCCCAGCGCTATTCGGGCCGATAAGAACTGTTATTGGTTTTATATCTAAAGATTGTTTGGATTTAAACGATTTGTAATTTTTGAATTCGAGCTTTGAAATCACTATAATTATCTCCCCGTTGCAATCATGCGTTTCATGCAGACACTTGATTAAGGTTTTGGTCGAATGCTGAATGTAGAGTCAGTTGTAAATTCGCAAATTGCATCCCAATGATGGCATGTTGGGTAACTTGGTGATAAAGGTTGATAAATCCAATATTGAATATGGGATGAGCACCTATTTCTAACTCCGAAATTCCATACCCCTGAACCATGCTATGTTTCCTGTAGATTCCCACACCCTCAAATCCTATGAACCACGAGCGATAGTCAACAGTAGCATCACTAAATGCAAATTTATTCGTTCGCTTATCATTTCGAATCTCATTTTCTGGACGATAGATATAGATAATATCAACATCAAAATGAAAGCGTAAGATTCCGAAGCCGAATTGAACACCTTTGTGATCTGTTTTTACAAAACTGTTAATGACAAAACGAAATAGACCACCACCTAACTTGCAAGAAAAGGTTCGAAAACTAAAATCTTCACCCCTCTCTTCCTGTACACTAGGATCGATTAACCATGTTACCGCTTGACCAACTAGTGTGGCGAATCGTGGTATTCTCGATATCGTTGCTTCGTTCATGCTGCCAATATGAACATGAGCAAATCACATAATTACAATCACAAGCTTGTTTATTGGGAAGAAGGCTAGTCTAGAAAGTGGATAATATTCGGATTTAAAATAACGCCAATAGAAACGTCCTTCCGGTTTCCCTGAGTAAGAAAGAGCTTCTTTGGCGCAATGTCTTCTCGACGAAGAGGATGTAACTCACTATTGCGAAGAACTGAGCCTAATCTGGATATCTCTTCATAGAGTGAGGGGATCAATTCGTAGTCAGATGTTTGTTGTCGTTTTTCTCTCGTCCGGTAAAAGTGACCACCTTCACCAGATATTATTGCATGCTCTGCTAAAATTAGAGTTCTGGAGTCAGCCAGGAGAGTTTCCTGATCCGCCAGGCATTCCTGACAACCAGAACAATCATCGGGACATAGAGCGTTCACCCTGCGCTTTAAGAAATATCTATAATATGAAGCTTCCCGAGGGGTGATTTTTACCTCTTCCCCATCCACACATAAGATATTCTTTTCGATCTCAATTCGTTCAATGGGGCGGGCAGCGTACAGCGACTCCTGGATTTCTCGAACCATGCTCTCTGTGGATTGATTGAGGTTTCGCGAGAGATAGCGTCCTACTCGAAGCACAGGAACATCAGATACTGACAAGAATTGAGTTGGATCTGCTGGCTCACTTGGAAAAAACCACTCACGGTCCATCATGCGTTCATCGGGGGCAATAATATGGATTAACTCATCATCAGTTCGACCATATAATTGGAATGCTAGAGCCATAATTGCACTCTGCGTTTTTCTTCCTCCAGCAACTGTTGCTGTGAGACGAACACCATCCGTGTCAGTGTAGTGCTTTATCCAATTAGAGATCATATTAGATGCAGCTTCATTCTCCTCAGAAGTCAGCAAATCCTGAATTTCTTCGCCAGTGGTTTCATTTTCGATGACCATTATATCTGAAATCGTGAAAGGGATTTGTCCACTTTTCATCCCTAGAGCTGCTTCTAACTGGACTAAAACACCATCGGTAAACATGCTTTTTACCAGTAGATCTCTACCTTTAGTGGTCGTGATAACTTTGATATCGGAGAACTGCCGATTGATCCCATAATGAGGAGAATAATAGTAATACAAACATTCTGAAAGTACTGCAGGTGAGGTTCCCATCACCGCTACAAATGCTTCAGAATACTGTGAAGAGATATTGTGATTGTCCATTGCTCCTAATATCTACCTCACGCTCATTAATCAAAACGCTTTGATCACTCATCATCTTGCTCAATAAGAAAATCCGGTAATCCATTCAAATGTTTCTCGGCCAGTTCCGGATTCGGGTGCGTGTAGATCTTTGTCGTCTCACTTGAAGTATGCGCCATTAGCACTTGGCGATCCTGAATTGTCAGGCCACCATCTCTAAGAAGATTGTTGTAAGTCACCCTAAAGCTGTGGAGTGTGGCTTTAGGTAGTTCAGCTACTGAGAGCAGATCCTGCAGAAACAACCTTGGATGTGCTAAATTATCATTAAGCTTCCGTTCACTCTCAGAATACAGATCTGGAAACACAGGACCACTGAGACCTTTGATATCTCCGATTTCACGGACGAGGATGGCTGCTAGAGGCAGTTCATGTACCCGCCGAGACTTCCTTATCAACTGGGTAATACGATGTCGCTTTATATCGATATGCTCGAACTTCAGCAGGGCTACATCCCCGGCTCTCAGTCCAGTGTATAGCAGAAAGCTGTAATAGAGTTTCCATTCTCCTGCATTCTTGAAGATGGCTTTTAGATCTATAGCATTAAGTGGACGATGCTTCAGTTCGTGAACTACTCTTGGGGGCGTTGCTAGATCACACGGATTCCTTTCTATCAACCCCTCTCTGACACACTGCTTGAGCATCCTTGAAATGATTCCAAGGTGATTCTTTTTGGTCTTTGACTTCTGTTTCATCGAATCCATATAGCCATCTATATGCTGTACTTGGATTTCAGGTATACTTTGGATACCAATGCCAGTGAGGTACTTCCCAAACTTGGCAAGTACCCCTTTTGCGATTAGGACAGTTTGTTCAGACTTCCTATCTTCAAGGAAGTCTCGGTGTTGATCTATATACTCCAGAACATCTATTGTTTCCTCTGGCTCGAAGAACGATGTATCACCTTGGGAGAGTTTGAAATCCCATGCATCCTGGATTCGTTCAGCTGTACGGCGTCTATGCGTACCCGTTGAGATCCTCACTCTCCTACCGTGTACACTAGCGGAGTACCATAGATATGGTGAATCCGCTCTTTTGTATAGTTTTGACATAATTGAGTTCTTCCTATTAATAAACCGACGAGACTCGGTCATTGATATTGACTTTAGTTGAATCGAGATATCTCAGATATGCTGATTCAGAGATTCTGTACTTGTTACTGATGAGGTAGGCTTCGAGCTTACCGTAGTTAATGAGATCGAGTACCGTTCGGTATCCGAGTTTAAGACGATCCGCAACTTCACGGACTGTTAGAAAATCTTGCATGCTATTCCCCGGTTGTTAGGGGTTTACGCTCTGGTGGCGTTAGAAGGGGCTCCATGATTGAAGCCCCTGGATTCAGGAACTAGGCAGGACCGGCAGCCTGCTTGGCAAGCTCGTGCCTTCGTTTCCGTTCATAGATGATTCCATGAGAGTATCTCATGCTCTTCCCATTCGGGAGTGGAGTAGAAAACCCTATTAGGTAATCAATGAGAAAGTGGGCTCGTTCTTTCTTGATAAAACCACTCTGTAGTACATCTTTCAACAGCTTGCGCTCTTTTTCATCGATATACTTACTGTCAGATAGGCGCTCTAGTAATCGGATCATCTTCTTGGGAGCAGTCCTGGATGAAACTTTATTGCTTTCCACCCATCGTTCTAGGTTATCCTTGCTTAACTCGTCGTCTCTCACTTGAGATTGGAGGAGGCAATATCTAGATAACATCTCTCCCTTTTTAAGCATAGAGAGCCAATCCTCATGGAAATAGATCCGGGTGAGCCGCCAGTCTTCCTGCCCAGATACTATAATTCCATTAATTTCAAGGAAATCACGCAGTAGCCTAGCGGGAAAACAGTACTCAGACACGGCCGTATTAAAGTGGACCCATTTACCTTTTCGGGCTTTGATCCTGGGACGAAAGAGTTCTGATAATGGCATCGGCATACTACACCACCTTTGGCTGAATGGATGAACCTTCATCACACACATTCTGATAATTCAGGAGCCACTCAGGTTTGAAACGGTAATGACCCGTCTCCCCTTGTGAACGAGTGAACTCAAGATCTCCAGAAAGCGCTAGTCGCCGTACTTGTGATTCTGATACATGAAGCATCCGTGCGGCTTGTGACGCTTTCAGCAGTTTCTCAACATCTTCACCTGCATGATGAGGTCCCCAAATATTGGGAAACGCACGCATCACCATACTTAGATATCCTGAATCGACCTTTAGGATTCCGTTAAGCTGCTGCTTGGTTAGTTCAAGAGGAACATCACGAAAATTCTCGTCAATCTTTGAGATATCTACAATTGGTAAGAGGAACTCTAATAGACTACGATACTCTGCATTTTGAGGATCATCAAGAAAGTCTACTATGAAACTGTTTATTCCCTCAAGGCTACATCCAGCTTCTTGTAACATCCCCAATTGAAGATCCACCCAAGCCTTCGCTGAAACTGGAAGCAGGTTAACCTGGGCGGTCAGTTCTTCAGACATTCCGATTCCATATTTTGGTTGGGATCCACAGCTATCGATATGCTCCTCGATATTCATTCTTTCAGTATTATCCTCAGCGAACGTAACCAACGGAGTTGACTCAATAGAATTATCCATTTTGAACCCCCTGAAGTAAGATTTCATCTAACCACTCTTTGATAAAGAGCAGCTTGCCAGTTCCACCATTGGTACGGGTGAACTTCACTCGACCTTTGTAGACCTGATTTCTTAACCATGAATCTGAAACTCTGCAATACTCAGCAGCTTCCCTGATCGTCAGATATTGTTGTTTTTCATTAGATTGGGTCATTTTGACACCTTTAACTTTATTGGAATCCATTATTGAATTCAATAGGTGTTATGTCCGTGATTCAGGAGGGCTTTATTAATTCCGCTAAGGCATCGCTAAGAAAAACTACGTATGGGTAACACGCATGGATTCTTGGGAGTTCAAGAGTGTGAAGAGAAGGGTACCTTCAATCTGGAGGCATCACATAATCATACGCCCTAACATCATATAATACAAAATGATACCACCCTCATCAGGGTAGGAAGGGAAGCAGTTCATCGTCGACACCACTACGAACTACGTCTGCTCCCCTTCCCGCCCCCTACAGTTAGACCGTGGGGGTATTACCGACGATCGAGTTCACCATGTCCAGTCTTAGTCCAGGCTCCCTCAACTAGGACGCTGATGCCATAATAATAATCTAGCAACTCCTTCGCTTTACTTCTTAGCAATCCATCCTCGATCCACTCATGGATTTGTCTCTTTTCTGAGGGATACACCTTAGGATTCACAATCAACGCACGAACCGCAGCAACCTGCTTTTCGGAGGCGAGTTCACTCGATTTAGGGCTCTTTTGATGCGGCGTTTCTACATGATCAGGATTATAATTGGGCAGTTCTTCGATGTCTTGAGTAAAGATTTCCGATATCCCAGCGCAGCGAAGAGTGGCGTCAATCATAGCTGATTTAGCACTCATTTTGAGACTTTTGTTCAAATCACCATTATCCTGAATTTCGATTGAACGTGCGCCTACGCCCTCACCGATTACTTCACCGATTTGATTATGCAATTCACATTTCAAAATGATGTAGGTTAAGGTCTTGCCATCAAGAACAGCATCTTCATATTCTTTAAGATTAGGGAAGCGAGCAATAAGTCCTAACATGGCTATTATCTTCTCAGATCCCGCCTTTAAAAGCGTTGGTTTGGATCTAAGCCCTTTGATCATGATTGAACCATAATCACGACCCTCGACTAAGGAAGATCTTATCCACTCCATCAATGTGTTGCGATTTGCCTTCCGACGATCCAACCCAGCTCTGAAAGTTGCTGGTGAAGCGTCCATAGGATTAATAACAGCAGGATGTACATCTTGGTAATCGACAATCTGTCCATCACCATTTCCATTTGGTTGCATTTGTTTTCTCCAATTGTATTTGTTTGTGATTATTATAGCAGGCGATGGTCCGAGAAGCTGAAATACTCAGATCCACCGATAATGATGTGATCCAACACGTCCACATCAATTGCTGACAGGGCTGTCTCTAGCTTCTTGGTGACTGCACGATCACTGTTTGATGGGGTCAACTCCCCCGACGGATGATTGTGGGAGAACATCACGGCTGCTGCACCCAGGTCAAGTATCCGCTGCACCACTTCACGCGGGTAAACAGCACTTGTGGAGATTGATCCAACAAATAAAACCTCAGTCGATATCAATCTATTTTGACTATTCATATAGGCACAAACAAACTGTTCCCGCTTGGCTGCCTCAGCGAAATATGCCCTGAAATGATCAGCAGCTTCTCGCGATGTTTTAATGCCTTCACCGGCTTTGATTGTGAACCGTTTTACATACTCCTCTAAGATTGCCGAGTCACTGACGCTTGAGATATTCATCTTGCACCCCCATTTAGCGTAAAGCTAAATTTGTGGGGCTTGAGAATTATCTCGATTCCGGGGATTTCCTCACCTGTGTCTATGCAGTATTTCCGGAGAGCTGTCTTGTCTAGGGCTTTCTTCTCCGGGACTATCCTAACGAACCGCTCGTCCATTAGGACTTTGGCTTCATCATTGATCTTGATCTCAGGTTGTTGAGACCGAAGCTTGAGCGTTCCAGCAACGAGTCGTTTGGTCTTGTATTCATTCATCTGCATGAAATTATCAAGAGCCTGTATGTAGTAGGCTTTCTTCCGTGCGAGCTTCTCTGACTCCATTTCTAACCAGAGTTGTATTCTGCCCGTTTGTTCATTTGCACTGGCTTCATTTGTAGCCTCTGAAATCTCAAGTTCACCCAACTTAGAGAGATAGAGATCAGCACTGGCTTGACTGAGCATGGGACGTTCGAGGGACATTGGCACACTGGCGATATAATCCCTAACAGCTCGGATATGTTCGCAGTCATCGTGTGATACTTGAGCTATAAAACACTGGCATTGAAGACCTGAGTCTGTCCGTGCGACTTCCACGGCATTACTACCATATTCGTCACCTACCAGGAATCCTGTCTCGGACTCTATAATTTCAAGTGTGGTGTCCATAGCAGTTGTGATTGCATCCATCTTAGTTTCTCCCCACTGATAGTTCATTGTGGGTGGGCGCCAGCAAGTGATGCAGGGCTATATGTTTCTCCATAACTTTCGGCGGTGGAGCGGTCTTCAGTGCTTCAGTAACTGCCTGGTAGAAATTCCATACATTCCGATCTTCAAATTCCTCGTGTGAGGGGGTTAACCACTCCTTCTTGACTACAGGTATCTGACGTGGAGTGATCACGCCTTGACCGTATAGCAGCCCGAGTAAACGGTATGCATCATTGTCTGAGAGATGCTGTCCTTGCATCACTTGTGCATCCTCTACAATCCTAGTAAAGTTATGTTGGCTACGGTAAATCGTCGTTATAGTCAGCTCTTCAAGATCCTGCCAGACGTTAGAGGTGTGCTTTCTGGCGATGGCTATCTCACCAGTTAAAGCGAGATTATCACAGACAAAGACCGATGCTCCGATTGCAATACCCACACTCATACTCTTGTCGTAACTATTGCGAAAACCTATACTCAGTCCCATTGAGTCCGATCCATTGCGATAGGTATGGACACCAAATAGCTGTGCTCCATCTCTTGCTAACCCATACTGCGAACGTTCGAGTTCGTAGTCTCTAAGCAATGTTCCTGATACCTCAGCGAGGTTGGTTGCCAGATCATAATGGCTTACCGGTTTGTAGCTAGGTGTCTCTTCTGGAAGAGCAATCTCTCGCAGTTCTTCCAGCGTTGCGTACTTGCCATCAGCGGTGTGCATTAATAGTTCTTGAGTCATAATAGACTCCTTTCGTTTGAATTAGTTTTATTGGTTAATTGATTATTTGATTTAGTGTTGCGCAGTACCCATATAAACAAAAACAGGCCATCCCCCTCACCTGGGACGACCCATCAGCCGAGGTATTCGCTACGGGTATCAACGAATACAACGGCAACTGCTAAGTGGAATGGTGACTAATTCATTACACCGAGGTGTTTCCCGTGTGAGGCACCTCAGTATATAGCAGGTATTACTAGTTTTGATTTAGGTGATGGCTATCAACACCGGTGACGATAAGATCTCGGCCAGTCATGAGTACCGGGATTATCGCACATCATCCACTTATTTTAGCGTGGATTGCGATTCTTTATACTCTCCGCCAAAGAGCGTGCTCCACTATCGGGAAATAGCCTTACATCTGTGTACGTGATTGTCAGCGATATCCCCAGGATTCGCAACCACCTGGACGCTCTCAGGACCCCGCTGTACAAGGGGATTGAGGAATTTATCACCCGCTCGCCATACTCATGGTGATGATCGATGGTTCATGGTGAATGGAGGATAGGAGGTGAAATTACCCGTACAGGCATTAGATAGTCTGGAAGATGAAGTAGCAACTTGCTTTGTTGGATTCTACGGCAAGCAATTGACTTAATTGAGTGAGATTATTCTGTACACCACCCCAGTCGGGATAAATCACATCTCCGAAGAAGGATTCGAAGTCCGTACACCCAATCACCCTTCCAATCAGTGGCTCTCCTGTTAAGGATGCACACGACTTGCCTTTGATGACAGTAATTGACTCACCGTACTGGAATCTGATTCTAGCAATCGTCTGTTCACGACCAGAACTATCTTGCATGAATTCATCAGGATTATGATGCAACATCATCTCACCTCCTGAACATGAATGATATGTGTGCTAACTTTCATCCTGTTCGTGGTTTTAGTTATCCAATTCGCTCCAGTGAGTGAGTGAATGCTATTGATGCGATACTGGCTGTTCTCATTTAGCCCACTCAGGAAGTATGGGTGTGATATTAAGGCAGCGTAACTACCTCGACTTCCAACCATGCCCACTTTCAACTCAGATTCTGTACAAACTGGCAAATAGTAACCATTCAGCAACCCGAGCTGCTCAAGGTCCTCGGTATCGAGAATTTGACTTAGAAGATTCAAGCTCAAGTTCTTGATCACCGTACCAACCAGTAATTGAGTGGATACTCGTTTCGAGAGAACACCTGCCCATGAGCGGATCACATCTGCCTTTTGAGTATAACTCAGTTGATATTCATTTGTACCACTCACAGAACCGGTCCTCCATACTCGTCTGGACTTGGCAATAAACTGGAGCACCTCCGTTATCTGGGATTCAGAAGCCCTCGCCTGGTGTTTGGCATAGAGCTCTCTCCCCTTAGCTTTGAACCGGTGATAGTTGTCCTTTGGGATCTCTTGTAAGAGTCCTAAGATATCTTGAGCTGCTTTGAAATGATCTGGCATGGCGTCAGCGACACCTTCAAGCTCTTTGAATAACTCATCAAAGTCTGGAACTCCGACTTCGGTGCGATCATTCAGGTAGGCTCTCACCCTGATAGGCACTTCATCTATTTCATCATGAATATTATGAAACAGCCAATCAGTCGATCTCTCTGGTAATTGATCAATCAACCATCTGTAGCCATCAAACCGATCCATACCACTGTTTTTCTTCTGGGCTGAGATGCTACGTTGGATAGCCTCCGACAGCGATACTCTCAGATCCCAAGTGAATAACTCCGGATCTTGACGATGTATCCGACGAGCAAGTTTATCCAGAATTCCAATACGGCCAGAGTAAGTACGAATCCGTTCTGTAGCCAGCCTGATACAAGTCTCTTCATCAGCAACAGGAACATCTGCAGTTGACTTGTACTGCGTTGTATCATGCCATCTCATTTGGGTAGACCAGACAGCATGTTTCATGACAATTGGATCAGCTGTGAGTACTATACCATCACCATCATTGTCCCTTCCTGCCCAACGGATCCACCACTGATCTACAAAGCCGTGATTGTCCGGATCTAGATTCAATTGAATTAGATTGCCAATAGCCTCCTCATCCCTGATAAACTGTACTTTTACCTTCATCAGCGATGTATGAACGGGCAGACTTGGATTGAACAGCATTACCATGCTATGCATTCGTTCTTTAACATTTGGACCGCGTACAATGAATTGCACTGGGGCATCGGTTACCCCCACCGCTACTTTACCAGCATACCCCCGAACTGGACACTTCTTGAAGAGTTGACCGATACTGCTGATCAATTGCTCATTTAGAGACTGTACATAGGGCGGGTAGCCCGTTGCGGCCTTTGAGAAGGTATCTGGGTCAGGCAACTGCTCCCGAACAGGGAAATCGATGCTAGCATAGGCACACTGCTGAGAATTCAGACTCGACGTCCAGGGTACCAGTGTGTAAGAATCCATAATTGACCCCTTCGTACTGATTGTTGAGCCAATAGCACCATAGGGACGCTTGACCCCACCATAGTATCCAGTCATTAAGTCACAGCTACTCTCTGATGCAATTGTACCCTTGAAGAATGATCCATCTTCAAACCAGATGGTTCCCTGATATGGATCAGCAACCAATCCAAGTTCAGCATCTACTGCAGCCATCTGTTCATCGGTGAGTACACAAACACCCAGATCATTGATTCCATCTGTATAAATCATACTTGGATCAAGGTTCAGCCCTTCAAGTGCTGACATCCGATGACCCTGGCGTTTCAATCCAGTTATCATCGTCGTCCTCTCAGACGGCGTACGGGTAATCCATGGTTTGATCTCAGACGGTAGGTCAATATCAGTCGGCCAGTAGAAGGCTTTGTTATTAGATTCGCCCAATAGCCTGTAATTGCGAGACGGTTCACCCCAAGTCAGCACCAATGGGGCATGCACGACACGGTCTTCGAACCCCTCCTCAAACTCATATCGTTCGAGTACTGAGTCCTGATAGTACATGATTAATAATTCATCGAAGAGCAACGGTCTGGATATGATTGTGGGAATATCCGATTCATCACAAAGGGCAGGTGAGAGGGCTATTTCACCTTGATGCCGTACAGGTGCTCCTATCACCGGCTTTGAAGCATAGACGATTGCTTTGAAGGCAGCCGTTGGGCATACTTCGGCGTATCGTTCGTCGCCTGTGATAATATAAGTTTCCAACTGTTCAGCAATCTTTGAGCTGGGTAGTTCATCAATTAGCGATTTCACGTACTCAGTTGGCTCTGGAATGGTCTCCAGATCGGTTTTAAGGTTAACTAGACGTTTTGCCAGAGGTACTGGCTGAGTTTGGTTAGACATGCGCATGTCTCCTTGTAATTACCGGTGTTGAACGGCTAACCGGTTGCCCGTATTGTTGAATAGTTGATTTGTGTGGAAGGTGGGGGCCCTCGAAACAAGCCCATCTAAAGTATTAGTATTACCTACTAGCCCTACATACCGAGCTAAGTTTCATATCTGTATATATAAATAATAGAATTAGGGGGTCTATATAGGCAATTCAGCTACTAAAGTAGATAGTGGCAGGTATCAGTCAGATTCTGCGAGTGTAATCAGTACAATCCATTGAACCACAGAACGTATCAGCTTGAAAGGGAACTAAGTATCTCTGTTCATGATATGCTGCATCGTGGTTACTATTTGAGAGGCTGGTCTTGCTCCATGCTGCGATATCACAATAATATTCTCTACTCCCTATTAATAGTTTCCATCATTTCCCCGTAAGTCCCTGTGGTTCAGCCGACTACGCATAATTTGAATAATCTAGAATTGACATATAATCAAATACTGAATTACCCCACACCCCATAACGTAACATTCAAACGACCTCCTCATGACATACCATATTTTACTATGAGTAAACTAATAAAACCAATTTATGTCGCCGAAGGGCTCTGGAGTCTCCTTGAACAAAACTATGGACGGCTTGCCAAGAAATTACCTGCACTGTACGCATTAACTGAGTTTGTATTGAGGACACCGAAATTCAGGTTAGAAGATGCTCGTACAGCAATCAAGCATAAGATCAAGCATCTCCCATCTCAATCAACAATTGCCAATTATCTTAGAAGCCTTATTGAAAAAGATATAATAGTGAGATCCCGTGAAGGTAAACGAGATCAATATCGATATGATTTATCCTCAAAAGCTATATTGTCACTGGAAACATCTTCTAAATATTACTCACAATTTCTTGATGCAAAGTATGAACGAAACCCGGTCTCATTTGACCACAATTCGCATTTAACGGGTAATTTCTACCATTATGATGATGGGAAGACAGGTTTTGAGCAATATCGCGTTATACTTGAGCCTGGCATTGAGACCGAGCAATTCCTTCATGCATACCTGGATCTAACCAGTCAATGGAATATCTATCTGGGAGATAAATCAATAGATCCTGATTCTAGAGTCCCCTATGCACGAGCAAATTTACCTCGTCATCCATTCCAAATTGATCAGCCACCAGAAGCATTTGGCAGAACTGGGGCAAAACCGTATGCTTTCATAGGTAAGACTCATTTACCTGATTTGCGCCCAGCTCATGATCCTGGCCTGAAAGTGGGCAGACAATTCATGTTGGATTTCAGTTCCTTTGAACCTCGAATTCTCGCATTTATAACAAACCATATCGACCTAATCAACATGGCTAACTCTGGCTCAGATATGTATAATGAATTATATCACTGTTATCTTTCTGATTATCCAATAACTGATGTTAAACGTCTTGTCCTTGCTTGGATAAACGGAGCAGGATCTATGAGATTAGCAGAGTTTGTTGATCCAGATGAATTTGGTAAGTTGAGATACAATTCAGCTGATGAAATGCTGAATAAACTTATGGGGCACTTCCCTACAATTGAGGCCTACCGATTACAACTTGCCTCTGATTGGAAAGAGAATGGTGAACTTCGAACACCTGATGGTAATGTCATGTTGCTCAGTTATACCAAAAAGAATAAGCTGGGTATAAAAACTCTGACACCCAATGAATTGCGCAGGAAATCTCTGGCGCTACTCCTACAAACTTATGGTGGCCTGTTGAGTCAGGCAATTATTACTGGAGCACAAAGTCTTGAATTTGCATCCCTCAGATTATGTGTTTACGATGGCTTCATGTTCTATTGTAGAAAGGAACATTACGAAGCTGCTTTAATGGAAGTATCTCAACTGCTCGTCAAGACAACAAAACGTATATTCCCAACCGTATTTATGCCCTTTAAGCTCGAATGGGCAAATGATAGCCATGGTCTTCTTTTCAGCAAAGAACGAGGCGATACTCAACCTATCACTTTTAGTGATCTTGATTCTACACGTGAAAATGATAAGTCCCGTGTAGCTACCGCATACTCCCATGCGATAATGGTAGCCCATGATACAAATGTTTAGCATTTGCTTTTGTATTACGATTCAGACAAGATTCGTAAACACAATTCGCGCGAAACCTTTTATGATTTAGCTTAATTTATCGGCAAGGATCCGTCTGACTCAAAATCATGATCATAGCTTGAATTAGGTTTGACGCTTCTGGCTGGAGCAGGGTTATTCCGTCGCATTTGGGACACATTAAATGTGCCCTCCTTTTTATCAACTTCCTCGAATGAGATTGTATCGCTGGAATCATTACTCGCTGACCTCAGACAATTACAATTGCTATTCGTAAAGCCTAGCTCTTTACGAATACTAAACGTTTCTTTGCATAGAGAAATATGAGGCTGGAATGAACCACCTGCGTATCCCTTTGTGATAATGGATTCAACGGTCGAATATATCTCACTTCTGTTCTGAATATGAAAGTGTGTGCCTTCTTTTTCATCACCAACATCAAATTTATCAATTTCAGCGGGTAACAATCCCCATTTCTCTCTCCAAGTATCTATCTGGTGATTCTTTTCTCTGTAGGTACCTAGTGTGATAAATGAAGGTTTAATTCCAAGACTAAACATTTCATCCGTAAAATCACGGTATTGTTCTTCCCAGCCATCAGGGGTTAGAATTGGGTCAAGGCGTACTCTAACCTCAAAGCCTAAATCCTGGGCATGTTTTAAAGCCACTAACCGCTCTGTTATGGGTGGTGTGATTCGAACGCCATCAAGATACTTGCCCTCCCAAAGATCGGCTATTCCTTCGGGGTTAAGCGACATAGTTACAATAATGTTTTTACTGCTGTCTAATTCATCAAGGAAATGCGTATTAGCACTTTTGGTAAGCAAGACTAACTCCGTGCCAAGAGGGTTCGTTTTCTCAGATTGGAAAATTGGAGCAATTCGCCTTAAGTGTTGTGTATATCCCTCAAAAAGAAGACTGTCGGCACAATCAATACCTAGTCCAATAGTCTCCTTGTATGATCGGTTCCGAACAATCTTCGTTTTTATCAGCTTCTTTCTCTCTGGATCCTTCTCATCCTTCTTTTCTTTAGCTTTCACCGGATCAATATAAGAATAGTGCTTTGCCATTAGCCATTTCTGGATATCAGAATCCATTTTTTCATAGTTAGTATAAATTAAGGGACGAGACGGGTCACGCATCGATCTAAAAGTCAACATCAGAAAGCATGTACGGCAACCAAACCCACATGCCCCACTTCCCAATGCAATATCTGCCCAAATTGGTGGACAGAAGGTGTCTTTATCACCATGCCATGCTGTTTTAATAAAAGATGACGTCCTAGGTGCTACAAAAATATCCATCGGCCTTTTGAGACCAGTTACTTCAGGAGCAAGAGTGACCTCTTCCCATTTCTTTTCATCAACCTTCTCTTGAACGTAAAAGTCAACCGGCTTATCCTCGTCAATGACTTCTTCTTCTTCCACAATCGAATCTGGAGCATCAACTTCAACTTCATCCGGAAAGGTTTCGCGCGAAATGTTTTCATTTTCGCTAGAATCTTCATCGATTTTAACATCACCCAACTTTAGCTTACTGTCCTCACTAGGTAGCACCGATTGCACATCAATTAATTCAACAATCTTATTTATTAGCTCATCCAGATCGCTATATTTCTCACTTTTTAGGTCCTTCTTTAGAGAGGCTCCAAACGATCGTATACGCTTAATTAACAATATTATAGAGCTGTAGGTGTTTGTGGATGCTTTAAGTTTCCTTGGCTTTATTTTTAACATATTCGATATGTGATATTTAACGTCACTATTACTGTGATTTACATCAAATATATAATCGATGCACTCTTCAAATCCTTCTTTGTCTGTTTCCTTCAATGATATTATTTGCTTAGACAGTTTGCCAACATCACGAAAACGTGTATGCCCAGGAAGAGCTAAAACACTTTTCTTTGTATCAAACGTTTCCGCTAAAATTCCAGGTTTGAGCAATTCAACAGTTCGAATAGATGTTAAATACTGACTTCCCAAGTTTTGAGAGATCCCCAGTACAACTTCGCAGTATTCAGTAAATGAATTCACTCCAAAATTAGCTCGCCAGAATGGTCTTTTCCCTCGCTCATGTGAAAGCAACACTAATTGATGCATTCTGTACGCCAAAGCCATCGTCGAGGTAGTGATTGCAACCTGAGACAACAGTAATCTTTCCTGAATGTCTGCGACACCCTCAATAATTTTCACTCGACTATCAATAAGCTCGAAATCGGTACAGCTCAAGATGTCATAGCCAAGTACATTATTGGGAAGTTTCTCAGCTTGGGCGTTTGTGATTGAGGAATGTTTAATTAGGTCAGTTATACCAATCTGTTGCATACTCCAGACAGGAATCTTCCTATCCGCACACTCAAAAAGGAATTGCACAAAAGGTAGCTCACCAGCCTTTGAGCCCTTCAAGTCTCCAGTCAAAAGCACCCAGTTTGCATTCGTGAGATATTCAAACCCAGCGTTTATTTCGTTTAGCTGGACCTGCAGAATTGATTGGTAACCATATTCTCCCAACGATCGTACATACTTTACAGATTTACTTCCATTGCGATCGTTCATTAAGAGGATATTTTTTACTCGGTCAACCCCCAATAAATACGCTAGAATATCATTACTAATCTCGCTTGCATTGACTACATACAAACAATGCTCGTGAGAATTGAAAATCTCGACTAATTGTTTAAGTCCCTCATCTATACCTAATATCGAAACCAATTGTGGTAATTCATGAATATTGACCATCATTGGTTTATGAAATTCAGTGGGAATTACGATCTCTGGTAAAGCTGTTGAACCTTCGGTGGATTGAGAGATATTGATATTCCACTCAAAAGTTTTACTAATATCAATTTTTATGACAGAATCCATGGAAACATCGAGTTGAGTATTCTTATCCATTCAGTATCGTTCCACAATATGGATTATTTAATCTTGTCATTTTATATATCCCCAATCCTCATTATTTAGTTCTGAATATCCCCAGTCAACCATCTTCATTTCTAACTCAGAATACGAATCCCATTTTGCATCGGGCATCACAACCACCGCAGTGTTTACACCGTTTTCAACGTCTTGTACTTCTTCTCCGCTCTTAACATGAAGTGACTTGAATATGATGTCCACTTTCCCTTTAGCTTTGACAGTCTCTCCCTTTAGGATTTCATCCTCATCCCAATAGTTCATTGCTTTATGCTTAAATCCTTGAGCACCCAATTTCAATAGCGCATCGCGTAGCTTTAGGGCTTCATCCTCAGTTCCGATAAAGGGCATACACATAACCCTAACAAAGACGCCTCGGGATGAAAACTTCTGAATAACTTGCTTCCTTTTGCCTACGCTAGATGCGGTTCCTTCTAATGATCTCGCCCTTGTTTCATCAAGTGACGTAATTGTAAGTTCAATCTGAACCTGTTCTTTCATACTCGCGATTAATTCGAGATGATTCAGAATCAGGTGGCTTTTGGTCACAATATGGATCATCCATTTATTGCCATTTAGCCAATGCCTTTGGAATACTTCCAAAACCTCTTTCATGAGGTCGCGCCCAAGTTGATCATCCATCACACGAATTGCTTGAGGGAGATACCCTTCAGTTGCAGAATTCACCTGTACTCTTTTTAAATGTTGAGGGAGCCAGCGTAAGTTACCTAATTCTTGATCTAGCTTATCAGGTAACCAGGCTTTGATTATGATTTCCTTGCCAAATTCTGCCAGCTTATTAAATGGAAATTCCTGTAAATAGCAATAGTTACAACCAAAGAGGCACCCAATAGTTGTGTTTAAAGTAAATGGATAATTGGATGTGTCGATTGATTCCTGCTTTGTGAGTGCGGATCCGACTTTATCCTGAATAATAATTCTTTGAGCCAAAATGACTATTTCCCCCCAAAATTGATACGATTATAAAGGCTTAAACCTGAAGTTCTATTTTACAGCCACTCTCGCCATTAAAGAGGAGCAGGGTGGTGTTCGAAATTGAATACTGGCATTTATTCTCTCAAGTTGTCCTCTTAATTCTCTTCAAAACTCCGTTTGATCAGTGGCTTGGCTTTCTCCAAATCTTCCATCGAAAGGATCTTCAATTCAAGATCCCCTGTTCCCTGATGCCCAACCCTTCGAAGATCTGAGCTAAAGTCCTTTTCTAAATCTACAGTGTCTGGATTGAGATTCAAGTAGAAATACAACGATCCTTTAGTTGGAGCACACTGGACAGTTACGAAGTTCTTCATCCTACGAAAAGC
>Ga0233437_1000408_pt1 | contig 101288 bp, 92 predicted proteins | sample SI_122_August201_FD_182714 | JGI IMG/M metagenome (GOLD analysis project Ga0233437, IMG submission 182714) | Seawater microbial communities from Saanich Inlet, British Columbia, Canada - SI_122_August2016_200_MG | ecosystem: Environmental > Aquatic > Marine > Inlet | place: Canada: British... | reverse complement strand
TGCTATTTTCATCATTTAAAACTGATTTAGCATTGTCTACATTCAAGCCGATATTCTTAATGATTTTCAGAAGTACATCATGATTGCTAACATCAAGATTATCTGTAAAGTGTGCTTTAAATAATGCCAATTTTAAATCAGTTTGTTTTTCTCCGAATTTACCAGCCCAATGCAAAAGACGATGCGCTGCATTTGTATTATATAATCGGGATTTCTCAGAATAATTGAATATGAATCTGTTTTCTTTACCAATATCTGCCAGCAGTTTCCGGCTTGAGATTATCTCATCCAAAGTCATTCCCTTCTTTTGGCTCATCCAGTCATACAAGTTTTCACCTTCATCCTGCATTCTCGGGTTCAATTCAAAGGGTTGCCAGTGTATCTTAAATTCTACAGCATCCTTGAATTTTTTCATAGCCTTCTGCAATCTTTTAAAACCGATAATGCACCAAGGGCACATCACATCAGAAGTTATATCAATATTTATTACCATTTCATTATCCTTTACTACTTTATATTTTTGTAAAATAGACTCAATTTTTCTACTGCTTGATCCACAAATTCATCAATATCATATAAAGCCATATGAGTAGCATCTTCTATTATGTAAAGTTCTTTTGGTTCATTTGCTCGTTCAAAAGCAGTTTTACTCAAACCAAGCGTAAGGGCTTTTGAACCTGCAATTGCCAGATACGGAGTTGGGGCAAGCAAATTGATTTGATGCTTAATATCAAAGCTTCTGCGAGTATCTCGGTTGAAGACAACCATTTTGTTTCTCCCCAATTTTCACATTGTCCGCGCGGAGTTCAATATTAATCATAAGCTTCTTTTCGTAACTGGTTGGAATTTTCATCAGGCTTAGACATTTGAGTCATGTAAGTTACTTCTCCAGTCTCAAAAAATCTCTGTCTTGCTTCTCCCGATTCCTTCATTATATTCGCTAAGTTTTCTTTAGTTTTCGTATCGTCATTTAATTATTTATTTTCTTCAGCAACCAAGCCATATTTTCACCGAGGATCTTCATTGTTCTTACGCCTTCTTCATCGTTGTTTACATCTCCCGGCTGTAATCCGATTCCCAAGTTCCAATATACAGAACCAGGAACGATCATCTGGTTTATGAAGAAAAATTTATTGATCGCATCAAAAACATTCACACTTCCGGCACGACGAACCGCTACAACAGCTGCACCGATCTTTCTTTTGAATAAATGATCATTTGCGATCCCAACCAATCCGGCACGATCTATCAGAGCTTTTATATTTGAACTCACATTTGCAAAATACGTAGGAGAACCAAGGATCACGGCATCTGCTTCAACCATTTTGGTTATGAGTTCGTTCATTTCATCAGTTTTAATAATGCAGCTTTTATCTTTGTTTTGGAAACATTTGTAGCAAGCCATGCAACCCTTCAAGTTTTTTCCTGCCAGCTCGATAAGTTCGGTCTCTACTCCTTCTTTTTCTAATTCCTCGAACACGATTTTTGTAAGAGCAGTTGTGTTTCCTTCTTTTCTGGCACTGCCGATTATTGCTAAAACTTTCATGTTATCTCTCCTAAAAAATATTTACTATTTGTTTTGCTTTTTCATCATCTTTCCAACGAATTGCATCAATAGGTTAATGAAGAAACCTTCTAAAGATTTTTTTACATTTATCATTTCTTTGGGAATATCAATTTTTTGAGGACATTGAGGAACACACTTTCCGCATTTTGTGCATAGACTCGCCAAATACTTATCTCCTCCGGTTATTCCAGCCATTTGAACATGATAAAATCCTTTTGTCATAATTTTTTTTCCGAACATATGATATGAATTATAATGCTCAAAACATCCGGGAATATTTACTCCAAAAGGACATGGCATACAATATTGGCAACCTGTGCAATTTACTTTCATTGCCTTTCTGTACGAACTGCCAACATTTTTTATGATATCCAGTTCATGCTCTGTAAGTGAATTAGGAAGTGCTTCCTCTGCAATTCTGATATTTTCTTTAATATGATCCATTTCATTCATACCGGAAAGCACACAAATAACTTCCGGATGATTCCAAACCCATCGCAGAGCCCATTCTACATTAGTTCTTTCTTGCAAAGCTGAAGCATAAAGTTTTGCTGCTTCTGTAGGCATTTCTTTGGCTAAATTTCCACCTCGAAGCGGCTCCATAACAATGACACCTAATCCATTTTTGGAAGCATATTTCAAACCTTCTGTTCCTGCTTGGTTCTGTTCATCGAGAATGTTGTATTGAATCTGACAAAAATCCCAATTATATTCATCTACAATTCTTATAAAATCTTCTTTAGGACCATGAAAAGAAAAACCAATATTCTTAACCAACCCCTCATCTTTGATCTTCTTCAGAAAAGATTCGATCTGCATAGATTTCATCTTATCCCAGCTATTACCATCAAGTGCATGAACAAGATAATAATCGATGTAATCTGTCTTTAGTTTTTCAAGTTGTTTCTTTAGAATTGTATCCATATCGTCAGAATTATTGATAACCCAGTGAGGAAGTTTATCTGCAATCTTCACCTTATTCCGCAAACCGGTTTCTGCCAGCACTTTACCTATGAATAATTCACTCTCTCCATTATGATACGGCCAGGCAGTATCAATATAATTTACTCCATTCTCGATGCAATAAAGCATTTGCTTCTTTGCTTCATCATAATCAATTTTGTTTCTTTTAGAAGGTAGTCGCATTGCACCATAACCTAGAATTGAAACATCATTTCCAGATTTTGGATCTTTTCTATACAGCATTCTTTCCTCCGTTGTTTTCGTATCTGTTACTTCTTGTCGTTTTCCTTTTTGGGAACCAATTTTACGTTATCTTTATTAAAAAGATTGTCCAAAATTTTCTCCAATCGTCCAATAACTCATTGGAGAAAAAGTCCACAAAGTAGGTTTCAGTGTATCATAATCCAAAGCGTTATCTTTTACCCCGTCTTTTTGACGGGGCTATCAAAAAATATTTTTCTATTTTAAAATAATGAGAATTTCACTATCCAAGACATTTTTATATCTTTTGCAAAATCAATCTCCACATCTGGATCAACATCATAAAAATAATAATTGTAAGCAAAATTTATTCTTTTATAAATTGATGGCCATGGTTCTTTAGCATCATAGAAGAAATTATATAATAATGGACCTTCCATTCCAGCAGAGATTAATGTTCTGGCTTTTGTTGAGCCACCATTGAACATTGTGAAATCAAAAAAATTAAAAATAAACTCTCTCGAATTTGAAAATCTAGCCTTGAATCTTAAGGGGCTTCCCACTTCGATTGAAGCCATTTCACTTTTTTCTTTGTTATTGTAATCATAATTTAAATAGCCAACACCGAAACTTGGATCCCAAGTAAATGGTGATAATCCAACCGCTATTTTCTCCAGTCCCCAGCTCCACGGGCTTACAAAGATTAATTGTCCAACACTTATTGGTTCATAATAAACAGGATTAGATAAAGTTGCACTTAATTTTATGAGTGGTTTCTTCAATTTTACTTTTTCAGTTTCAATAAATTTAGGGATTACTTCCGATATTACACCATTTTCCACATGAACCAGTAAGTAATTATAACTATATTCAACCTCACTTTTTTCAACTTCAATAGCAGGGTTTACCAATGTTCTATCACCTTCATTATTTCTGACACTGTAAGTATCTAATAACCTTCTATTAAGCAGATCTACTGTTTTATACATAACATTTTCATCGTGGCTGGTTTCTAGCTCACCACCGCCTCCGCCGGTTATATACCAATTGATCTTATTTTGAAGGATATCATTATTATAAGTATTAAATTCTATCCCCTGATAATAATGAACACACGATGTGAAATAATTAAATTCTTCACCCTGAACGTCTGGAAATAATAATTCATCAAAGAATGTATTATCACTTATAGATTTGTAAAATTCTGTTGAATTCTTGATTTTATCATCATAATCTACCCCGAGCATAAGTTTAAGATTGTATTGAATTCCACTTCCATCAATATCATTAACACTGTTTATAGCTGAATGATGCATAAAGGGAACTATTATTTTTTCATGTTTATCTGCATATTCTTTTAGTGCTTTATAAAATTCATATTGCCCATTCAGATCACTCTTAGAGAATAGATTCAAATCATGCTGATCTTGTTTTTTTGGAAATAATCCCTCTTTTAATTGTGTAAAAGTATTGTAATGCCAACCACGTGACATTGAATCCATAATAAAATATATCTGATCTTGGATTTCGAAAGCATAACATATCATGTTATCTGAACTGATTGCAGGAAGTACATTGTAATCTAATTTGTTATAGATAGGATAGAGATCACTTATCACTTCTAACTTTTTATTCTCATCTAAATAATTTCCTATTATTGCAATTTGAGGTTTTGTGTTCTTTAATTCTTCAATAAAATCCTGATAAATTTTTAAATGATACAAATTATCTTCAAGAAGAACATAGTGCTTATTCATCACATCGCTTTCATTAGCCCCAATTTTATTGCATAATTTGGTAAATGTATCTATTGGAAGTTCCGATGGGATTGAGTAGAGAATATTGGAATCTGCCATGAATTCTTCCCAATTAAAGAAATCGTTAAAATTCTGCAAACCCTTATTCACACTGGCTAAATTTTTATATTTAGTCTCTGGCTTAAACTTGAACTTCATGATCTCATGATTTCCCAAAACTGGGAAAACTGGTTTTTGACGTGCTAATAATTTAATATAAGGGTAGTTGTTTTCATAGTAATCTTTATTAGAAAAAGCTTTCTTTATGTTATCCCATTGATACTTTGCTACACCGTCATAAACTATGTCTCCCATGTGCATTATAAATTTTATTTTATCATAAATATATCCGTCATTATCTTTTGCATAAATTATCTGCTTTGCCACAAAATTAAAACCGCTTAAGTCATCCGAACGAACCATGTTTCTAGAATCACCAATAACAACAAAATAGTAATCTTCTGTTTCTGAAGAATCTAATTCCATAAACATTTTATGCATATTATTGAAGTTACTATTTTCGGTTTCTTTATCTTTGTTAAAATCAAATTCAGTTAAACCTGCCGGTTTAAAATAAGAACATCCCGAAGATATTAGCATTAATAAAAATAACAAAACAAAATAGTTTTTCATTTTTTCTCCTACTTATTTATAAACCTTGAAAAGGTTTCTCTCACAACTTCTTCCTACTTATTACTTTTAAGGTTACCAATAAATTTAAGAACCTTAAAACTGACAATTGTGAGAATTCTTGAAAGAGGCTCTTTCAGTGTTTAAAGTTTTAAAGGTTATTTTCCTCTAATGTTTCTTTCTCAATATTTTTTTCTTCTTGAACTTCTTTGACTTCTTCAGCCACCTCATCTTCAGATTCTTCTTCTTTAGGTATTTCTTTAAACAGAATAAGAAACTCACCCTCTAATAAATCTTCATCTTCCCAAACAAATTCTCCTTCACAGCCCAATGGAGAAATAACTGCTACTTTTAGCATTGGTTCTAATACTTGAATTTTCTGAGCTGTTCCCAGATGTTTCCCACTATGAAAATCACCGTTAAAATGTATAACCTTTCTTCGTGGAGGAATCCGATGATAATTTAATATCGATTCTGCCATTGTATCATCTTTTATGCATTGAGCAGCATAAATCAGCTCAAAGTTCATCTTCATTTTTTTTGGCATTTTACTACTGTGTTCCATATTACTCTTCATGGTTTTTATAAAGCGGGTTTTATATTCGTCTGCAAAAACTATATGTTCTTTTGTAATAAATTTTTTCTCTTCTACAGATAATGAATCAAGTGCATTCAATCCATTTCTACTTATCATATTGGCATATCTGCGTGGAATATTTGCAGCAACAACTACAAGCTTATTATCTTTGGCAAATTCAATTATCGGTTTATAATCTGCTTCGTAATTTGGCCATGGACGTGAATTTGCCAGAAAATCTTCTTCTGTAATTTCTCCACTTAAATAATTATCTAATATAGGCTGTACATCTCGCTCAAACATTTCCATAGAGATTATAAGATTTTTGTTATTATTGTGAAACATCTTTAATAATTCAATTTCTAATGAATGCAAAATTTTATTCTCGTGAAACTCTCCAAAAAAGATCGCATCATAATTTCCAAGCCGCTCTGCCATTTCTCTAAGTATTATTTCTTCATTGGTTTTTGTGTCGATGATCATGTATTCTTGGCTAAAAACTGGCATGAGTGCAATAATTGTTACAAATAATAATAGTACAAATTGTTTCATTTTTTTTTATATCCTTTTATGAAAATATCATTTGATGATATCTATTTAATTTTGTTTCTATTTCTTCAATATTAAGGTGACGCGCAGTACGTATAAGCTCTTGTCCCTCTGAATATACAAGAAAAGTAGGAACAGAGAAGGCCATAAAAAAACCGGCTGCTTCACCTTTATCATCTAATTCTATATGGTGAAATTTCGATTCCTTATATTTCTTTGCAAGTTCCCTAAGTTTTGGTTGAAACACCTTACAAACATTACAACTTTTAGTTGTTATATATACGAAGGAAAATTTATCCTGTTTTAATTTCTCAAAATCCATAATTTCCTTACTTTTTCTTCTCTACAATTGATTCTATAATAGGCTTTATATTATGCATATCAATCGGTTTTTCCAGATATGCAACCGGCTTCATCATTTGAGCTCGCTCAAAAATTTTAGCCTCATTATATCCAGTCATAAATATTATTGGAATATCCAGAGTTTCTGCTATTTTCTCGGCAGCATCAATTCCATCAATATAGCCAGATAAATTAATATCCAGAAGCAATACATCCGGTTTTTGATTCTTAGCAATTACTATAGCCTCTTCACCGGAAGTTACAAAATCAAGAACATTATATCCTAGGTCTTGCATCTCTGCTGTTAGCCATTGTGCTATCAGCACCTCATCTTCAACTATTAATACTTTAACTTTTTCTTCCATATTATCTCCATTTCAATACTTAAATTTATTATACTCTCTCTTTATATTGATCATCCTTGAGTTTTGTATGCCACATTAACCCATTGGCAGAATCTATATTGACCTCACCCTTTGGCTGATATTTTACCTGGTTTTTTGTTAGGAAAAGCATGCTTGAAAATTGTTGAATATAGCTCATTAATTATTAAGCCTATTGGAATCGCAGAATCCATGAGTATATTCACTTTTCCAATTCTGTAATTTCGGTTTGTAAAATGCTTATTTCATTTAGAAATTGTTCTTTGGTATTAACAATATTTTTCATCTTCTACCCCTATCTTACCTGAAACAGCTCACCCACTGAAATTCCAAAAGAACTCTTCTGCTCCATCACCAATTGAACAATGCACATTTCCGGTTTCTACATCAAATGAAACACTTCTTCTTTGTGTTCCACCCAAAGACCTTGCTACCACTTTTATCTCTTTGTTTTTTAAAATTTCCTCTATAGAATCAATGACATTTTGTCCTATACAATCATCAGTTTTTTGTAATACGTTTGCTCCACCCGCAATACAAACTGCAATTATCTCTTCACTTGATCTGTCTAATTTATATAATGTTATAAGTTCAGTAATTGCATTTACAGCATATCTTGTTTTTTTTGTATTCTCTTTTGCAGGAGCAACCCCTGGGAGCATAATATGTGACATTACAGCAATTTGGTTATGATGATTGTAGGCTGTTATTACTATGCAAGAGCCAATTGGGCCAGATTTTAGAATTGAATTTTTATCACCTGTTTTAATTTCACCAGTCATTGCAAAAATAATCTGTTTATCCATTTAATAATCCTAAATTTTAAGAATAACGATTTTCTATATTATTACTAAACATTTATATTACAAAAGAATCTTAAATCTAAAATAATTCTGTCAATAAATAATATTGTGCATAAGTTGTTATCATTGCTTGCATTATACTATAAGCTAGATATAAATATTTAAGCATTTTTAGTTTATGGTTGCTCGATATGTTGGAGCATTAGGTGGAACCTTACCTTTTATAACTTTATGATAATAATCATAAGTCATTGGATTTAGATCCGAAATAGTATCAGCATCGGTAACTTCTCCCAAAAAAACGGTGTGAGTTCCGGCATCTAAACTATTAATTATTTTACATTCAAGATACCCAACAGTTTTATTTAAGATTATTGGAGCTCCATTCTTTCCAATTTTGTAATTACATTCTGCAAATTTATTAATTTCTCTTCCACTTCTAAATCCAAATTTTCCGATCTCCATTAACGTCCATTTATCAGAAATAATTGATACCGTAAAAACGTTACTGATTTCAATAAATTCGTGAGTGTAGTTATTTTTGGAAATACTAATAGCAATAGTAGATGGGTTGGAAGTTATCTGAAACACAGTATTTGCAAGTTGAGCGTTAAACTTCTCATCTAATTTTGAACTAACCACAAACAAACCATAACTGATGTTAAACAATGCATCTAAGTTCATTATTACAACTCCTTATTCTCTGAAAATTTGTAGGCTAAAAAATTTATTTGCTTATCCTCAATTTAAATCTGAAGATAAAATTGTTTAAGACGAAAACTAAATGAGATCTTGAAGCTTTCTAATATGTTTGAACTCTTCATTAATAATTGTATCCAATATTTTTTCTGTTTTATGGTTCTTCACATACTTTTTAAGTGAGAAAAAAAAGATAATAGAATCTTTTTCAAATTGTATTGCATATGTTATTAAATCAGCTGTATTCTCTGCATTCTTAGCCATTTGAATTGCGTTACTCGGTTCATAAAATACATGTGTTTTTACTATTGATTCCATATAAAATTGAGCTTCTTCCCAGTTGGAATTTTGTTCTAACTCTGTTTGATCTATCTTGTTTCTGAGTGCCTTGAAAATATTTTCATGTTCCTTCTCATCATCTCTCAATATTGTTAAAATAGATCTTGTTTCATCATCCAAATCATTTCTTTGCAAGGCATTATCGTAGAATGTATAACCATTCTGTTCCATTTTCACAGCCATTTCTACAATGTCATTTTTCTCATAAAAACTCATATTAACTCCTTCATATTTAACGTTGAAAGGATCTATAACAAATTTTTTAGCTTATTGTATTTGTTATCTAACAATCTAATCCACCAAAAGGTTACCGTTAAAAAGTCCACTAATCTCACCATTCTCATCAATATATATTTGCAATGCAGAGGGTGTTTTTGGAAGCCCCGGCATTCTCATAATATCACCAGTTATTGGAATTAAGAATCCTGCTCCAGAGGTTATCAAAATTCTGCGAACTGTAACCAGAAAATCTTTCGGTTTACCTAAAAGTTTGGGATTATCAGATAACATAGAATTCTCCTGCTTTATCTTTAAATCAAGAAAACTCTAGATTATATTTTTTCTAAAATTTTCTTTAGTTTTTTACTTCTTTTTTGTACTAGAATACTTCATAAATTGAACTCGTTCATAAAATGCATTATTCATATCTGAGGTTTTACTCAATTTCCCTTTGAATTTTTCAATTGATTCGTAATTGTGCTTCTGCATCCAGTCGCTGATTTCATCTAAAGATTTTTCTATTATTTTTGGTGAATTATTGTAAATTGATGAAACCATCTGCACACTTGAAGCTCCTGCAAGAAGAAACTTGATCACATCTGTTCCATTGTGAATTCCAGTTGTTGCACATAAGTCACAATCCACCAGATCACTCATAATCCCGATCCAACGTAAAGAGTTAGACATGTCATCTGCTGTACTGAAAATATTACCAGCAATTAGCTCTTCTTTTTCTATATCAATATCTGTGTTATAGAATCTATTAAATAACACCATTCCTTCAATGTTCGTTTTAGAAAATCTTTGTAATGTATTTGCCAGATTATCGAAATAATGGCTTATTTTTATTGAGATAGGCATAGAAACTTCAGCAGTAACTTTCTTAATGATATCAAAATATACATTCTCATTATCTTTACCTTCCATTTTAGGATTGGAAGGAAGTAAGAAGATATTAAGTTCAAGGGCATCGGCACCAGCATGTTCAATGTCTTTTGCAAATCCTGTCCAATCTGCAGAACTCATACAGTTTATACTGGCAATAATTGGAATATCTATAGCTTGTTTTGCATCTTTGATTAATTGCAGATAATTTTCTAACAGATGTTGTTTTTCAAAGTATTTTTGATAATCGTACATTTCGGTATGACCGTGAACTGGATTATAACCATCCATATTTTTGTTCACTTCCATCATTATCTGCTCTTCGAATAATGATTTTAAAACAACTGCAGAAGCACCAGCTTCAGCCAACTGTTTTATCGAATCTAGTTTGCCAGTTAATCCACATGAACCAACAATAATGGGATTTTTTAGTTCGAGTCCCATATATATGGTTTTTAAATCTACCATAATTCCTCCACAAATATTATATTAGTTTTCCTTTAATACATGTTCGTCATAAAGAGTTTCAAATTGTAATTTATGATCCGCTTCTTCTGATGCTAATTTAAGAAAAAGTGTCTCAAGTTCTGTTCCAGGTAAAGAACCTGCCATATTTGCATATAGTTTTTGTGCCTGTTCTTCTTTTTTCATTGCAATAATTAAAATATCTTGATATGTCATATCATCATAAGGCTTTACATCTACAATATATTCACTTATGTTTAGATTTGCAACTTCTTTTACTCTAATATTCTTAATTCCTTTTTTTCTGATGTTCTCTAAGATCACCACATGGCCTTTTTCCATATTCTCAAATTCTTTAAGCATTACTTTCTGTGCTTGAAATTTTGTTCTCTGTTGTAATTCTTGGTAAAACTTTACTGCTTCTTTTTCACCACTAATTGCATAATCAATCACTTCATCAAATTTTTCTTTAGTCATGATATCTCCTGAATTTATTTTTTATATAATATTTTTTATTAGTTTAATGCTAAGAAATAAGCAGGACAGATAATAATAATCTGCCCTGCTTTTTAGTTTAGTCAACTGGACTAAACATGTCAGTTCCAACACCACATTCGGGACATACCCAATCTTCAGGCAGATCCTCGAACTTCACATTATCATTTTCTGCTGGATCATAAACCCAACCACATACGTCGCATACATATTTTTGCATTTTATTCTCCTTGATTAAATATTACTTAAAGTATCTATTCAATAAACCTAAAAAGGCTTTGCCGTGACGTGCCTCATCTTTACACATTTCATGAACAGTATCATGAACTGCATCATAACCAAGCTGCTTAGCAAGTGTAGCTAGGTCTTTCTTACCCTGTGTTGCACCATATTCAGCTTCAACTCTCATTTCAAGGTTTTTCTTTGTATCTGCTGTAACCACTTCACCTAAAAGTTCAGCAAATTTAGAAGCATGTTCAGCTTCTTCCCAAGCTATTCTTTTATAAGCTTCAGCTACTTCTGGATATCCTTCACGATCTGCCTGACGGCTCATCGCCAGATACATTCCAACTTCTGTACATTCACCTGCAAAATTAAGTTTTAAACCTTCCACAACTCTCTCATCTAAATCTTTAGCAACACCAATCACGTGTTCATCTGCCCAAACCATTTCTCCTTCCTGCAAATTAAATTTTTCTGCTGGAGCTCCACATGTTGGACATTTTTCAGGTGGATTTTCACCTTCGTGAACATAACCACATACTGTACAAATCCATTTCTTTTTCATTTTTTCTTCTCCTATTTTCTTTGGTTTTCTAGTAATTTTTCTTATGCACTTCAAAATATGCCTGTGGATGCTTGCATACAGGACACACTTTTGGTGCTTCAATTCCTTCATGAATATGACCACACTTTAAACACTTCCAATATACTTTTCCATCTTTTATAAAGACCGATCCATCTTCAATATTGGCTAATAGTTTTTTGTAGCGCTCTTCATGTTCCTTTTCTATATTAGCAATTCCTTCGAACATTTTAGCGATTTCATTGAATCCTTCTTCTCTAGCATCTTTTGCCATGTTTGGATACATCTCTGTCCACTCATAATTTTCCCCACCGGCAGCAGCTTTTAAATTTTTAATTGTGTCTCCAATCTCACCAAGAGCCTTGAAGTGAAGCTTGGCATGCTCCATCTCATTATCTGCAGTCTCTAAAAACAATTTAGCAATCTGTTCATAGCCTTCTTTTTTAGCTACTTTTGCAAAATATGTATATTTATTTCGGGCTTGTGATTCACCAGCAAAAGCATCCCAAAGATTTTTCTCTGTTTTAGTTCCTTTTAAATCCATTTTTAATTCCCCCATTTTATGCTATTCTTAACTTTTCCACAATCCGTGTAAGTTACACCATTCACGAACTTCGATAACATCTTCTTTCTTAATAGGGAAGAACGCTTCCGGTGCATCATCAGGTTTTAGTTCCTTGCGAAATATTCTGCATCCAGTTTGAACTTCAATAAACTTGATGTAATGATTTTCCAACATTGGATGTGCAATATTCTGGCCAACTTTAACCAAAACTCCACCATCTTTTTCTTCCAAATAAGGAACATGTTTTTCTGTGGAAGCATCTTCTGTTTGTGCTTCCAATTTAACCATTGGGATTCCACAGCAAACTAATGCTGGAGCTCCCTCATTTACAATTTCTACAACATTACCACATTTTTCGCAGTAATACAATTCTCTTAATTGTGTCATAATTCCCTCCAAGATAATTATTTTACGGGTGGAGTAAAAGTGCGAATACTTAATTCTTTATCAAGCATCAACAATCCCATTCCATCACCATTTATCAACTTCAATTTATTTAAAATTGAATCCATTGTTGCTTCTTCTTCAACCTGTTCATCTACAAACCAGTTCAAGAAACTTTTTGCAGCATGATCTTTTACTTCAATTGCAACATCCATAAGATCATTGATACATTTTGAAACAAATTTTTCATGCTCATAAGCTAACTTAAAAACTTCTAGTGCAGATTTATATTCTGTTACAGGCTCATCTATAGCTTTTAGTATAACTCTTCCACCTTTCTCATTTAGGAAGCTATACATTTTCATTGAGTGAAAACGTTCCTCTTCTACCTGAACAAGAAAGAAATTCTCGAATCCATTTAATCCAATTGAATTGAAATATGAAGCCATTGAAAGATAATAATATTCTGAGTACATTTCCTTATTTATCTGGTCATTTATTGCATCTTGTAATTTTTGTGAAATCATGTTTTCTCCTTAATTATGTGAAATACTTGTCCATGGCATTAGCAAACATTCTTCCTGATTATAAAAGCTATAATCACCCTCACCATTGATCGTAAATGTTTTTATTGTATTTCCATTTAGATATTCTTTTGCCTTTTTTAAAGTCTTTCCAGTTCTAGAAACATCATCCACTAAAAGGATCTTTTTATTTTTTATTGGAAAATCTTTCTCTTCCAATAAAACTGCGTCATCGTATTTTGGCTTGTGGCTTGGATCTCGATAGTTTATTTTAATGATCTTCATTGGAATATTCAACTTCTTTTGTATAAAAGCAGCAGGAATGATTCCACCGTTACCAATAGCAACTATAAAATCAAAATCCTCAAACTGGATCTCGTTTAAAAGATGAATATATTTATCCCAAATTACAGAATTCATTCTACCCACTCTTTGATCTTTGGGTATGAGAATTTTGCAATAACAGCCCAGAAGATATTACTTACTAACAATGCAATAACAATTTTTGTAACTAATGCACTCGGCATTTTAACAAGATAAACATTGGTGATCCACAAAAATGGTAATTGAATTAAATATGCAACAATTACAGCTAGAGTAATATTAAATCCCTTTCTAAACAGAATTCCTGTAAATGTTCCAAGAATTATATTACCAATAATAATGTAAGGATTTCCTAACATCATTGCTGTATAAGTGCTACCCAATCCACCGGAAATCATGCCACCAACCGGACCATAAACTGCAGCTGAAACAAAGATCACTATTTGGAAGAGATGAATCTTAAATCCCCAAATTGTAGGGAGATTAATTGCTCCAATTAGGTTTGGTAATATTCCAAGAACAAGCAACATAAGTAATGATTTTCTATTAATATCGATATCGAAAGTTTTTGCTAAAGTCATTTTTTACTCCTATTTTATTTGATCTATTAATTGTTTTTCTTTTTCGTTTAATGTTTCTTGATCTGGAACATATTGTAATTTAATCTGATCCAGCATTTCAAATCCACAAGATTCAAGTTCTTTTTCTATTGTACCCACACTTTGTCCGCCCCAGCCGTAGGAACCAAAAGCCAATCCAACTCTTCCTTTAGGTGCAAGCCCCTTCAAATATGTTAAGAAAGAGGCAACTGTAGGTAAAATATTATTATTCAAAGTTGGAGAACCAATGCAAATATATTTTGCAGTTAAGATCTCGGTCATAATATCAGAAATATGTGTGTACTGCAGGTTGATCAATCGAGTTTGATAATTTTTTGCTTCGAAAGATGCTTGTATAGAGTGAGCTATTTTCTCTGTAGATTTCCACATTGTATCATAAATTATAAGCGCTTTCTTATCAATTTTATTTGCTGACCATTCTTTGTATTTCTCTAAGATTTCGGGGATATATTTACGAATGATAAGACCATGACTTGGGCAGATCGTATCTATATCTAAACCTCCAACAATCTCCAGAGCTTTCTGTACCTGACGACCGTAAGGAAGAACAATATTTGCATAATATTTAGCAGCTTCATGCATCATAATATGAAATGGAAATTCGTCATCAAAACGTTCTGACGAAGCAAGGTGTTGCCCAAAAGCATCGTTAGAAAATAATAGCTTTTCCTCGGGGCAATAAGTAACCATGTTATCTGGCCAGTGAACCATTGGAGTTTGTACAAAATGTAGTTTTCGTTCTCCTAAATTAAGAATATCTCCAGATCTTACTTCCATATAATCCCATGATTTATGAAAGTGCATCTGAATTCCCTCTATCCCTTTTGGAGAAGCCACAACCTTTGCATTGCTGCATTTTTCCATAATAATTGGAAGTGAACCTGTATGGTCCATCTCAATATGATTCTGAACAATGTAATCAATTTTTGATGGGTCAATAATCTGTGAAATTCTTTTAATCAGTTCATCTGCTAAATGATATTTCACATTATCAATTAGTGTAACCTTTTCATCAATAATCAAATAGGAGTTATAAGTTGATCCTCGTTGAGTTAGATATCCATGAAAATTTCTTAGATCCCAATCAATTCCTCCAACCCAGTAAATTCCTTTTTTGATTTCAACTGCTTTCATTCTTCTTCCCCGATTCAGTATCTTATGCTATCACCAAATCTGCTTTATTTTATTTTTATATTAACTAATTTTAGGAAATTCCGGCATCCCATTATATTTAACAACGTTTTCTGACTTTCCGTAGAAATAGAAGCTGAAATTCATATGATCTCTTTCATCTAAGCCAATACGTCTGAAAAAATCTCCCCAAGTTTTGTATTCACCGTATTCTTTCAAGTTTGTAGTTTTTACATCTTGCTTATCCCATTCAGGATGATCTTCAACAAATTTTGCATATACGTGCTCAGCGTGATCTTCAAATTCTGCATTAAATAAAAATGCTCTTGAAATATTGAAGAATGCTAGAGTTCTTGAAAAAAAGATATATGAACAAACCATTAGAAAAGGAATCGGTTGTTTTAAATACCAAGCATTATTAAGATTATCTTCTTTCATTTTTTCGTTAACGATTAATAAATGCCAATATTCATTATCCTGTGCTTCTCTTCCCCACTCCATAATTTTAACAGCTCTATTTACAAGTTCATTTTTATTATAAAACCGTGTCAATCTAGAATATTGCCTAATCTCCCAAGATCTATACGGAATGCTCGCTAAAGTTTCGATTAGTTTAACTTTAGATAGAGTTATTTTTTTTCCTGTTACAACATCCATCAAGTTAAAGAATATTTTAGCAGCTAATGAATATTTATATCTTGGTCTTTCTAAAGTAGCTTGCTGCTCTTTTTTTAGATCTATTATTGATTTACTATTTTCCATTTAATCTCCTAAATTTGGCAATTATTACAAAAGTATGTACTTCTGCCAGCCTGTTGTATTTTGCTAATTTCTTTACCACATTCGCATGTTTTTTTCCCATATACTTTCAAGAAGTTTTGATATTCTCCGGTTTTATCTTCTACACTTCTATAATCTGATATTGTTGTTCCATTGTGCTTTAGTGCATCTTTTAAAACACTCTTGGTTTCTAACACGATCTTTTTTAAACTCACCATTTTAATTTTGTTAGCAGAAATAACAGGATGGATCTTTGCTCTGAATAGGATCTCTGCAACATATATATTCCCAAGTCCAGCTATAACCGATTGATCAAGTAGAACATTCTTAATAGGAGCTTTTCTATTACTTAGTTTATTTAATAAATGTTCTGCGTTAAATTCATCTGATAAGGGTTCGACACCTAAGTTTTGCAATGCTGGTACATCATCATCTTTCTTCATAATTTCAATCTTTCCAAATGTGCGAACATCATCAAATATCAGTTTGGTTCTATCTGAAAATATAATCTCTGCTCTTGAGTGTGAAGAAGTCTTACCCAAATCATTCTCAAATATTATTTTTCCTGTCATTCTAAGATGAATTATAAGTTTAAAGTGTAAGGTAGTTTGTAATATTATATATTTACCTCTTCTAGAGATAGATTCAACTTTTCCCAAACTTGTAACAGGGAATTGCCATAATACTGTACCCGAACGCAACTCAACAATCTCTTGAATTTCCTTTTCAAGAACTTTTTTGTTTAGTCCGTTTATAATTGTTTGCACTTCAGGTAATTCGGGCATAATTCTAGCCTTTGGTCTCATCTAAACATTCTTTACAAACACCTCTTAGATTTACATGGTGTTCATTAACTTTATGCCCATCGATCATATTTTCATCATACCTGTCATAAGCTTTATCTAAATCATAAATATTATTACATTTAGTACATTTGAAGTGAATATGCGGTTCAGTATTATATTCATAACGGACTTCATTTTCAAATAGAGAAAGTGCAACCAGAATTCCTTTTTCAGCAAAAGTTTTTAATGTATTGTAAACGGTAGTTTTAGATAAAGTTGGCATTTCATCAGCTAGTGCTTGATATATCATATCTGCTGTGGGATGTGTTTTATAGCTTTTGAGATATTCTAATATCTTAATCCGCTGCATTGATGGCGCAATATCATTCTCTTTCAAAATATCGATAATGCTATTCATTTTTACTCCTTTGTTACAATTCCTTAATTGTAACGATTACAAATTTGGAATTATGCCATTTTCTAGTCAAGAATAAAATTCTTTTTTATTTAAATGCAACTATCTTGAAGTTTTTGTAGTTTTTGGTTTGGTTTGTCTAAAATGTATTTAATTAAATATAATAGATGTTTTTTATATTCGTTATTCTTAAAATTCTCTAAATTCTTTTTGGCTTTTTCGCAGTAGATCTTTGCTTGCAAAAGTATGTTTACATCAAAATTTTCAGGTTGCTCATCATCCATAAAGTCATCAGTTAATTGATATGCAATTCCAAAATTAGTTCCAAACTCACCTAATGTTGATATCACATCTTCATCTGCATTGGCAATTATAGCACCACTTTTGCAGCACGCACTCATTAGTTCTGCTGTTTTTGCATCAAGATATGCTATGTACTCATTATAATTCGCAAAGGGTGATATTATCTCTTTGATCTCGCTTTGGCACATCTTTTCTACACACTCAGATAAGATACCAGAAAGTAGTGGAATTTTAAGTTCATTCATAATTAAAAAAGCGTGTGAATAAATAAGGTCGCCTGCCAGAACCGCAATTCTATTATTGAATTTGTGATTCATAGTTACCTGACCTCTACGGTGAGAAGATTCATCAACAATGTCATCGTGGATCAGGGAAGAATTGTGAATTAGTTCAAGTGCTGCAGCAAGTTTAATTTCATTATCATTTGTTGTATTATTGGAAGTTTCTGACCTAACAAGACCGGAAGTAAGTAGAACCAAAATTGGACGTAATCTTTTACCACGTATATCAAAAAAATAATTGAATACATTATGAAGATCAATTTTATTATCAGTTACAGAAAGCAGTCTTTTCTTGAGTTCTATTTCCAATGAAGAAAGTTCTTTTTGTAGGAATGTAAAAATGTTTTCTAACCAAACATTTGCATCACTTCTCATATTAGTTTATCCAATACAAAACCCAAGCTTAGAAGAATCCCAAAAACTAGATGCAAGCCAATTGTTGATGCATTTGCAGGTTGAAGTTCTTTGATCTTATCATAATTAACACGAGCTACATTAATTGCTTTAATACATAATGGCAAAGTTAGCAAGATCACGGCTGTGTATACTGGCAGTAAGCCTAATATTATTCCAACAATAACCCATACATAATTAAAGACAAGAAAGACATAATAAAGTTTTATTGCTTTTGTTTTACCTAATACAACAACTATTGTCCTCTTGCCTATTTTTTTGTCTGCTTCATGATCTTGAAATTCATTGATATATAATATGAGTCCGACTAAAAGTCCAACAGGGACTGAAGCAAACAACGGTTGAATTGTATGTGCTTGTGCAATTACATAATAAGATCCATAAACTACAAGTGGCCCGCAAGCAATAAAAGTAATTAACTCACCAAGTGCAGTATATCCAAGTTTCAAAGGTTTTGCAGTATAGAAATATCCAATAAAAAAACCTGCAATTCCAATATATAAGATCACGTTCCCACTTGTTACAGCATTCAAATAAAAGCCAATGATCGCTGCAAAAATAAAAGTTCCTAAACCTACTATTAACATAGTTTTTGGCAAGATCTCATTATCTTGAATAACGCGAGATCCACCACTAAAAGGCGTGTGATTTACATTTGTTTCATCTAAGTTTGATTTGTGATCAAAATAATCATTAACTAAGTTTGTTCCTGCATGAATTAAGATAACGCCAATTGTTGTCAGCACAAAATTCAGGAGATGAAATTGCTCTGTAATATTCCATGCTATAATTCCACCTAAGATCACCGAAATCACAGAAGCTGTAAAAAAAGGTGCTCTAACTGCTTTTGCCCATAATTTTATATTATTCAATTCTTCCTCTTATATCAAAATTCATCATAACGGATCATCTCTTTTTCTACTCCAAGATTTGTAAGCATTTTATCTATTGCTGTCATCATAACTCCAGGACCACAAAGGTAATACTCAATTTCTTCTGGTTCTTCATGATCTTTCAGATAATGATCAAACACAGCTTGATGAATGAATCCTGTCATTCCACCCCATTTATCTCCCGGAAGTGCTTCGGAGAGTGCAATATTAAAAGTGAAATTTGGAAATTCTTTTTCGATCGCACGAAAATCTTCTTCGTAGAATATCTCTCTACAGCTGCGTGCTCCATACCAGAAAGTAACTTTACGTTTTGTTTTAAGTGTATGGAATAAATGCATGATATGTGAACGCATAGGAGCCATTCCAGCTCCGCCACCAATATACATCATTTCACTTTCAGATTCATTAATGAAGAATTCACCATAAGGACCAGAAACTGTAACCTTGTCTCCAGCTTTCTTACTAAAAATAAATGATGATGAAATTCCAGAAGGCACTTTTTTAAACCTGTCCTTTTTACGATCCCAGGGTGGAGTTGCTATACGAACATTCAGCATTACAATATCACCCTCAGCAGGATAATTTGCCATTGAGTAAGCACGAATAACTTTTTCACTATTTTTTGTAATTAAATCAAAAGCTTTAATTTTATCCCAGTCATCACGATAAATATCTTCAACATCATAATCTTTACCAGAATTCAAATGATATTTTGGAATTTCAATCTGGATATAACCACCTGGTTTGAAATCTAATTCTTCACCATCTGGAAGCTTGACAATGAATTCTTTTATGAAAGTAGCAACATTATCATTAGAGACAACTTCGCATTCCCATTTTTTGGTAGAGAATACTTCATCGGGAACTTTAATTTCCATATCTTCCCGAACTTTCACCTGACAGGCAAGACGCCAATGATCTTTAGCCTTCTTCCTATTTATAAAACCTTCTTCTGTAGGAAGCAGATCTCCCCCACCGGAAGTTACCTGACATGTGCAATAACCGCAGGTTCCACCACCACCACATGCAGAAGGAATGAGAATTTCATTTTCAGTAAGCGTGCTTAATAGAGTTCCACCAGTTTCAACATTCAAAGCATTTTCTTTGTCATCATTTATAACTAGTTTTACATTCCCATGTTTAACTAGAAATTTTTCAGAAATAACTATAGTAATAGTTAGAGCGATAATAATCGCAACAATCATTGCAATTCCGCTGATTATTATTAACATTTATTCTCCGATTATTAATGCTTGCAAACGGAACAACCACCGTTACAAGTAACTTTTCTTTTTATATTTTTCTTCATGATAAAAGCAAATCCCATGATTCCTATGAAAAGTGCAAATACAACCATCCCAGCAATTATTGCAAACATATCATCAAACCTAAATATCTATGCCCGAGAAGGTCATAAATGCCATTGCGATAAGGCCGGTTAGTAGCATCGTAATTCCAAGTCCGCGTAATGGTTTTGGAATGTTTGAGTACTTTAGTTTCTCTCGGATAGCAGCCATTGAGATAATTGCTAGCATCCAACCAACTCCCGATGAAATTCCAAAAACTGTAGATTGTCCCAAAGTATATTTCCGTTCTATCATAAATAAAGATACACCAAGAATTGCACAATTCACTGTAATTAGCGGCAAGAATATTCCTAAAGCCACATACAGTTTCATGGAGATCTTCTCAATTGCCATTTCGGCAATCTGAACCATCGCTGCTATCGTTGCAATAAAAGCTATGTAATTCAAAAAACTCAAGTCAACGGTATTGAACTTCGGACTTAACCATGAGAGTGCTCCGGCTTTGAGCAGATATTCGTGAACGATCCAGTTCACAGGTGTTGTGATCGCCATTACAAAGATCACTGCAAATCCCAAACCGATTGCCGTATTTACTTTCTTGGAAACCGCCAGATATGAGCACATTCCCAAAAAATAAGCCAGTAGAATATTCTCTACAAAAACCGATTTAATACCTAAACTAAACATTTCCATCATAATTTATTTTCCCTTTTAATTAACATCATTTCTTCAGATGAATCAAAACTCATTATTCTTCCTCATAATGTCCGGTAACTGCTCGCTGAAGCCAAACAATTAAACCCAGTAAGAAAAAAGCTCCCGGAGCCAAAACCATCAATCCATTATTTACATATCCAACATCATATAGGGATTGTGGAATTACTTGGAATCCAAGCAGTGTTCCCGCACCGAAAATCTCTCTGGTTGCACCAACTGCCACCAATATCAATGAATATCCAATTCCATTTCCAAAACCATCTAATATCGAAGGAACTGGTTTATTTGTGAGAGCAAAACCTTCTAAACGTCCAAGAACAATACAGTTGGTAATTATCAGTCCCACAAAAACTGAGAGCTGTTTGGAAACATCAAAAAGATATGCTCGTAAGATTTGATCAACCAAAATTACCATCGTAGCTATTACTGTCATCTCCACAATGATTCTAATATTTTTTGGAATAAACGAACGAATCAGAGAAACAACCAGATTTGAAAGTGCAATAATAATTGTTACTGCAATACCCATAACTAAAGATGGTTTTAATTGGGTCGTAACCGCTAATGCAGAACATATTCCTAAGATTTGAATAGTAACAGGATTATTGTGAACGATCGGTTCGAAAAAAGTTTTCTTATTTGACATCAGTCACAACCTCCTCAATTACATTTTCATTTCGAATTTTTCTAAAATATTTTTCGTACTTCAAAAGGTCTTTCAGTAGAAGGTCCATCACGCCTTCACAAGTTTTTGTAGCTCCGGAAATCCCGGCAATTTCATGTTTTATGTTTGGTGAATCTGATGCGGGTTCCAATTTTAAGATTTTTATTGAAACAAGATCATCACTCTTCCAGACCTCTTTTCCTACAAATTTACTTTGGAATCCCTCTGACTCAACTTCCGAACCGAGTCCTGGAGTTTCTCCTTGTTTATAAAAAGTAATTCCCATAATTGTGTTTAAATTTGGTTCTAAAGCTAAATAGCCATACATTGTGCTCCACAATCCTTTTCCAATTATCGGAATGCAGTAAGCAGAGATTTTTGATCCTTCCCTTTTTACATATATCGGATACATCCTTTCATTTAATGGTTTTGTATCTTCTTTTTCAGGATCGATATCCTCAACTGAAATTCCATCTGATAATTCAATTATTTCACCCAAATTATCAACAACATAACTCTCTATATTGTTATTATATGAATCAAGAACTTCCTGCTGTGAGATCTTTTCATTTCCAATTAATTTTACTGCTTTTAAGATATTTTTCTTCATATCAACTTCTACGTTTACCTGCTGTTTTTCTTTAAGTAAATAAGCAGCAGTCGATAGAAGTCCTGCGCAAATTATAGTTACAACTGTGATGAAGAAGAAAGTATAGAGGTTACTGCGACGCATATTTCAACCTCCTCTTTTTATTTGCCTGCACAACGAAATGATCAATCAACGGTGCAAATGTATTCATTAACAAAATTGCTAGCATCATTCCCTCAGGATAGGCTGGATTTAAGGTTCTTACCAAGATTGCCAGAACTCCAATGAGAAATCCAAAAACATATTTACCTTTGTTAGTTCCGCAAGATGATACAGGATCGGTTGCCATAAATACTGCACCAAAAGCAAATCCACCCATCACAAAATGATAATGTGCAGGAAGAGCAAAAATATGTGTTGGATCTGGAGCAAACTGATTTAGAAGTGTACTCATGGCAAATCCTCCAACAAAGATGGAAAGCACAATTCTCCAACTCGCTGTTTTTGTTAGAAGTAAAATAAATAGTCCTAATAGAATCATCAATGTGGAAGTTTCACCAATACTTCCTGGGATAATCCCCAGAAACATATTCCATAATGTATAACCTTTATCTGCTAATACCTCAATAACTCCTCCAGAACCGGAAACAGTATCAGAGATAACTGCAAGTGGTGTAGCTGAAGTGTAAGTATCGACCACTTTCTCACCAAATACTGTCCAAACAGAATTTCCTGACATTGCCTTTGGAAAGGCAAAAAACAGGAACGCTCTGGCAACAAGTGCAGGATTGAAAATATTCATTCCAACGCCACCAAAGATCTCTTTTCCAATTACAATTCCAAAAGTTGTTGCTGTTACCAATTGCCACCAGGGAATTGTTGGAGGAACAATTAGAGGAATAAGGAAACTGGTTATCAAAAACCCTTCATTAATTTCATGCTTTCGAATTACAGCAAAAAGCACTTCCCAAACCCCTCCTGTTACAAGAACTATTAAGTAAATCGGAATAACAATTATTGCACCTTTCAGTATCATATCCCAAACAGAAGCAATAATTCCAACTGACAAAAAATGCTGATAACCGGCATTGAAAATCCCAAAAATAAATGCTGGGATCAATGCTGCATAAACTGTTATCATAAATCTTTTCATATCTATCGCATCTCGAATATGAGCACCGGTTTTCGTTCTGTATGGAAGCACGAACATAAATCCTTCACCCATTTCGTAGATCGGATATAATTTCTCTAACTTCCCGCCTTTTTTGAAAAGCGGACCGAATTTTTGAATAAAATCATACAAAAATTTCATATATTATTAACCTTCTTTTTCTATTAGATCTAAACCTTTTCGAATGATCTGTTGAAATTCCGTTTTGGAAGGACAAATGTATTCACATAATGCAAAATCTTCTTCAGCAACTTCATAAATCCCCAATGCTTCCATTTCCTCAATATCTTCTGCTAAAATGCTTTTAATAAGGTAACTCGGCAAAATATCCATTGGAACAACTTCTTCGTAAATGCTGTTGATAACTAGTGAGCGGTTACCACCACCAATATTTGTATCTGCTTTGTATTTTTTCTTTGGTGTAATAATAGCCGCTACAAAAGTCTTCCACCAGCTTCGTTTGGAAAATCCTGGGCTTAGCCATCCCAAAAATTCAGGTTCTGTTGCTTCCGGGATCACTGTGATCAGGTTATCTTTGAAGCCAACAAACCCTTCTAGTTCGATTTTCTTTCCCGTGAGCACATCTCCCGAAATTATTCTGGAATCCTCATCTACTTTTCCTAGGAAAGAAGAAACTTCTGCACCAATTACTGTTTTATAGTAATATCTCTTTTCAACTGCACTTCCAGCTACTTTTACAATAATTTCCGGTTTAATTTTACCGGTTTCAAATAATTTACCAATTTGAATAACTGCCTGAACAGAACAGCTCCAAACATTATCATGTGCATTTTTAATTGGTGAAATGTGATGTATATGAACTCCAACATTACCTGCAGGATGCTTGCCACTGAAATTGTGTAATTCGCAGTTCTTAAAATCTACAAAAACATTATCTTCAGGTTTAAAAGATAATCTTACTTTTCCTGAAGTTAATTGTGAAAGAATATCTAAACCTTTTTGAAAGGAATTCTCATTTCCTTGTAATATTAAGGCCGCTTCTGCAGCTAAAGGTGCTGTGTCCATTGCTGAAATAAAAATATCACGCGGAATATCTGATGGATTTGCAATTTTATTGAAAGGTCGTTGAATAAAGTTTAAAAATAATCCTGAATTGAGAAGCGCTTCAATTATTGATTCTTTTGTAAGATTATTTGAGTCAATCTTCAAATCATCATGAACCTGCTTTTCATCAGGTTCAATAACAATAGCTTCAATAACTCTTCTTTCTCCACGAATTATTTCTGAGATCTTTCCACTTACGTGAGATATAATTTTTATTTGCTCGTTAGTTTTATGAAATACTAATGGTGTTCCAACTTTTACTTCATCACCAGTCTTAATAAGTAATTTTGGCTTCAATCCTTCAAAATCAGTTGGTTTGACAGCAACTTTTTTGGGGAATGGAGTAGCCTCGATAGTTCTTACGGTTTCACCAACTAATTTTATATCATAACCTTGATGCAACTTTTTAACTTTCATACTCAGAAATCTCCGTTTTTCTATTAGATATTTCCATACCCAAACTCCTAAATATATTCATACTCTCAAATTATGATGAGAGCCTATTTTTTGCTCAAATGTTTTTATTGAATCTAAACTGTAAAGAGAAAAATTTCAGGTGTGTAAAGTTCACTATATTAAATAAAAATTATCAATTTCTTGACACCTGCTTCTGGTTAATGAGATAGGTGTCTCAATTAAATGAGGGAACAATATGGATAGAAAAAAGATAATTTTACCAATTCTTGCCGGAATAATTTTCGGGTTTGGATTTTTCATTTTATATGTTTTCAATTTTGCATCCTACGCATCTAATGAACCTGAAACATGCATGAATTGTCATGTGATGGATACACAATATGCAAGTTGGTCTCGTAGTTCACATCAAAAAGTTGCAAATTGTATTGATTGTCATTTGCCGCATGATAATTTTGCACATAAACTCTACTTCAAGGCTATGGATGGAATGCGTCATTCCGCAATTTTCCTTACACGAACAGAACCTGAAGCAATTATGATAAAGAAAGCAGGTGAAGTTGTTGTTCAAGAAAACTGTATACATTGCCATAGTGATGTTGTAGCTCAAAATGCTAATATGTTACAGGGCGTAGATAATAAGAAGTGTTGGGATTGCCACCGATTTACTCCTCACGGAAGAGAACGAAGCCTGGCTTCTGTTCCCAATGCTGAAGTGCCTTATATTGATAGCGCAACACCAACGTGGTTAAAAAAAATAATAGAAAAGAAATAGTCAACAAAGCGGGAGGAAGCTATGTTTAAAGGAAAATCCGGAAGCTGGATTTTATTTATTTTCACTTTAGTGATCGTATTCTTCATGGGGTTACTAGCTAATTCTATAATGGAAAGACGTACAGAAGCTGTGATCATGAAGAAAGCAATTGTAGATTTAGGTGAGTGGGAAACAAGAAATGAGGTTTGGGGAGAATCATATCCCGAGCAGCATGAAACTTACTTAAAAATGGAAGGTGGAGAGATAGAAGATATTCTAGAAGAGAATCCTTATGTTTCTGTTCTTTTTGCCGGATACGGTTTTGCAAAAGATTACAACAAACCAAGAGGTCATATTCATGCAATAGAAGATACAAGAAATACTTTACGGACAGGTGCTCCTACTGAAGAAAAGGGAAGCCCTATGCCTGCTACCTGCTGGACTTGTAAAAGTCCTGACGTTCCAAGAATGATGGAAGAACTTGCAGTTGACGGTAAAGATGGTGTTGCTGAGTTTTATCGTGGTGATGGTGGAAAATGGGATAACCTTGGTTCACAGATAATCAATCCTATCGGTTGCGGAGATTGTCATGACCCTGAAACAATGGCTTTAACAATAACTCGCCCAGCTCTTAAAGAAGGATATAAAGCCCTAACGGGAAAGGATATCACCGAAGCAACTCATCAAGAAATGCGTTCTCTTGTATGTGCTCAGTGTCATGTAGAATACTATTTTGATAAACATCTAGATGGACAAAAGAAAGGTGCTCCTTATCTTGTATTCCCTTGGTCAGAAGGTATTACAGCAGATGCCCTGGAACAGCATCTTAATAAAAGAGGAGCTGATGGAACAGGACATAAGGACTGGATCCATGCAGTTAGTAAAACAAGGATGTATAAAGCACAACACCCTGGCTGGGAGCTATGGCAGCTTGGTCCTCATGGAATGCAAGGTGTTTCTTGTGCAGATTGTCATATGCCTTATGAAAGCCGTGGTGGCATGAAGTATTCCAGTCATCATGTTACAAGTCCATTAGATTATATAGACAAAACTTGTCAGGTTTGCCACAGACAACCAGAAGAAGAATTAAGAAAAGCTGTTAAAGATAGACAGGCTTCCATAAAAAAACTTACAGTAAAAGCTGAGGAGCTATTAGTAAGAGCTCACTTTGAAACAAAAGCTGCTATGGAAGAAGGTGCAACTGATGCTGAATTAGAAGACATCAGAACACTTATTCGTGAATCTCAGTGGAGATGGGATTTTTCTGTAGCTAGTCATGGAGCTTCTTTCCATGCACCACTTCAAGTTTCAAACTTGTTAGCTGACTGTATAGATAAAGCCGGAAAGGCCAGATTAGAACTCAGTAAAGTTTTAGCTAAACATGGATTCTTGGGTGAAGTTGAACTTCCTGATCTTTCTACAAAGGCAAAAGTACAAAAAGTTATTGGGCTTAACGCTGAAAAATTGAAACAAGAAAAAGAGAACTTCCTAAAAACTATGGCTCCAAAATGGGATGAAGAAGCTAAGAAAAGACATGAATCCTGGGACAAATAAAGGAATAAATTAGATAAACTATATGCAAAAAAATAATTTATGGCGCATGCCATTTGGGTATGCGCCAACTTTCATAATAATTGTAGGCTTTGTTCTTGTTGGATTTGCTTTAGAAATTGCTACTAATGGAACTGGCTTCCCTAAACCGATCGCTCCAATAAACATCTTCTTAATTGGAATCTATTTAACATTTCTGACTATCGTTTATTTCATTAAACCATTAAAGAAGTTAGTAAATTGGTTCTCAAGTATTACAATGGCTGTTTCTTCGGTAGTTGTTTACATTATACTTATTGCTATTGCAGGATTCATCCCGCAGGGTGGAGCTGAAAATATTCTGCTACTAAAGAAAATTGGCTTTTCTCACATGATCTCAAGCTGGCCTTACATATTCAGTTTGTTATTTGTTTGTACATCTCTTTTCTTTACTGTTTTTAAGAAACTGATGAATTTTAGGGTTCGTTATATCGGCTTTTTACTCAGTCATTTTGGCTTCTTTATTATTCTGTTCTTCGGTTCATTATCTGTTGGTCATTTAGAAACATATAACGTTGATCTGTTTATAGATTCACCAACCCATCAAGGATTCTATTTCGATAAACTTCGTGCAATGGATACACCAGAATTTCCTGGACAGCAATCCATAAAGCGAACTGTTAATCTTCCCTTTTCTTTAAGGATGAAGCGTTTTGAGATCGATAATTATCCAAGTGAGATCATGTTTTATGATTCATTAGGATTCCCTATAAAAACCGAATTGAAAAAAGAAGCTGGATTTATAGAGGAAGGTAGAACATTCCATTTTGAAGATTGGGAAATTACTGTAGAAAAATATCTTGAATCTGCAACTCCCCGCAAAGATGATTTTGTTCCTTATGATATGGATTGTGATCATCCCGCATTTATGTCAGCTGCAAATTTGAAAGCCAAAAACATACATACAAACGAAGAAAAAGAGAGTTGGGTAACATGTGGTAACATGAGAGATCATTCTCCTGAGATGGCTCGTATGCTCATGAGATTAAAGTATTTCTTTCCATCAAGATATATTGATATCGGGGATAATTCTTTAACTATCGGGCAACCAGGTAAAAAGAGATTTGCTTCTTATGTGACAATGTTAACTCCTGATGGTGAGAAAACTGAAAAAATTATTGAAGTTAATAAACCGTTTAAATACAAAAGTTGGTATTTGTATCAAACAGATTGTCGCTATATTTTGTTGAATCCAGATAGCACTGATCCTTTCAGAATAAGCACTCTACAAGCTGTTCGAGATCCGTGGTTAAAGTTCGTTTATGTTGGGTTCGGCATGTTGCTTATTGGTGTTATTTATTTAATGTGGTCTATCCGAAAATTCCCAAAGGAGAGTAAATAATGCATATCAGTTTTGATGTCATCGTAAAAGCTGTTATCTCCCTTTGGCTCGTTGCAGCTGCACTGTATTACATTCCCAGTAAAAAAGAATATTTAAAAAATATTGCTGTTATAATATCATTTTCAGCGGTTCTTATTTTATGCTTTTACATTGCACAATTATGGCTTTTGTTGGAACGTCCACCCTTGCGAACAAAAGGTGAAACCAGACTTTGGTATGCTACCATTGTCCCTCTACTCACTCTTATCATTCATACTAAATTAAAAACTTATTGGTTCGCAATTTATGGGCAAATAATGGCATCAGTATTTCTTATCACAAACTTGATCCATCCCGATTATTTCGATATGACTTTGATGCCGGCACTTCAAAGTTACTGGTTCGTTCCGCATGTAATCATTTATATGGTTGCTTATGCACTTTTGGCATCAACTGTTCTGTACGCAGCAAAAGGTTTATACTTATATTACAAGAAGGATACTGCAACACTGAAACCGCTTCTGATTAGGGCTGACGTATTGATATATATTGGATTTGCTATGGCAACTTTTGGAATTTCTTTCGGTGCTTTTTGGGCGAAAGAGGCTTGGGGTGGATATTGGGCTTGGGACCCGAAAGAGACATGGGCACTGGTTAGCTGGCTCTGTTATTTAACCTATATTCATTTCCGCTACAGACATCCCAAAAAACAATATATAGCTTTGTGGTTTTTGGTGATTTGTTTCTTCATGTTACTTATCGGGTGGCATGGTGTAGATTATATGCCTTCTGCCAAACAGAGCATGCATAGTTATTAAAAATTACTTAAAAATACAGTTATAAAGAGCAAGTGACTTCACTTGCTCTTTTTCTGTTTCAAAATCAAATTATTTTCTTGACCTTTTTGACTGATAGTCATTTTTCTGACTTTAATTCAATAAAAGAAATAGGAGTCAGCATTGGGAAGTAATGAGAGAAAAGAGAGGGAACGCTTATTCAGGCAGAATATAATAATTTCTGCAGCAGAAAAAGTGTTTATGTCAAAAGGATTTGAAAATGCAACAATGGATGATATTGCAGTAGAAGCCGAATTCAGTAAGGGTGCACTTTATACATATTTTCAAAGTAAGAATGAGTTATGTTTATCTATTGTTTTAAAAGGACTTAAGGTAATTACTTCTGAATTCGAGAAAGTAACTTCCAAGAAAACACTTAATTTAAACAAGATCGAAGTACTTTCATCAACCTTTCTTGAGTTCCACGATAAATATCCCAATTATATTTTTGCATTTTCAAATTATAAACAGCATAGAGCTGGATGCAAATTTGAGAGTCCTGTATTAGAATTTATAGATGAAGAAAATTTGCAGATCAGAGAGATGATCAAACAAATCATAAAAGACGGCAAAAAAGATAAAAGCATCAGATCGGATGCTGATTCAGATAAACTGTCTTATATCCTATGGGGAGAACTTTCCGGTCTAATTCCCTACTTTCTTCAAGAGACAGAGAACACGAACCCCGTTGAGCTTTATAACTACACGATTCAATTAATTTGCGAAGCTATTAAAACAAAATAATAAAATATAATCTATGGAGAGTTAATGAAAAAATTATTAATTTTAGGTGCTGGAACTGCCGGTACTATGATGGTAAATCATCTGAATAGAAAGTTGAATAAAAATGAGTGGAAGATTACTGTAGTTGATCAGCACAAAACACATTATTATCAACCTGGTTTTCTTTTTATTCCATTTGATACTTACACAGAAAAAGATGTGATTAAAACTAAAAAACAATTTATTCCAAAAAGTGTAGAGTACATTGAAAAAGCAATTGAAGTTATAGAACACGATAAGAATAATGTAGTTCTAAAAGATGGAACAAATCTATCATATGATATTTTGATCATTGCTACAGGATCAAAAATCGTTCCTGATGAAGTTGATGGTTTAGCTGATGAAGGTTGGCATAAAAATGTTTTTGATTTTTATACAATTGAAGGTGCAACTGCTTTACGTGATAAACTCAAAACATGGGAAGGCGGAAAATTTATTGTTCATCTAACAGAAATGCCGATTAAATGTCCGGTTGCCCCGCTGGAATTCATCATGTTGGCTGATGCGTTCTTTCATAAGAAAGGGATTCGCGAAAAAGTTGAAATGACTTACATAACACCATTATCAGGAGCTTTTACAAAGCAGAACTGCTCTAATGTGCTTGGTTATCTCTTAGATGATAAGAAAATAAATATGGTCTCAGATTTTGATGTTGAACTTGTGAATGAACAAGAGAATTTCATTCAATCTTATGATGAGAAAAAAGTAAATTATGATCTGTTGGTAACCATCCCAACAAATATGGGAGATGATGTTATTGAACGATCTGGACTTGGTGATGATCTCAATTTTGTTCCTACACACAAACATACTTTACAATCCAAGAAGAAAGAGAACATCTTTGTAATTGGAGATGCGACTGACCTACCAAGTTCAAAGGCTGGATCAGTAGCTCATTTCCAAGCAGAAGTTTTAACTAAGAACATAATGAAATTTATAAATGAGAAAGAACTAGTTCAAGAATTCGACGGACATGCGAATTGCTTTATTGAATCAGGTTTTGGTAAAGCTTTCTTAATAGATTTCAATTATGATGTAGAGCCAGTTGAGGGAACATTCCCTCTTCCTTTAGTAGGGCCTTTTTCATTGTTGAAGGAAACTAGAATTAATCATATAGGGAAGCTTGCGTTCAAATACATTTATTGGAATATGCTTCTTAAGGGATTGCCGATGCCGGGAATTACAACACAAATGAGTAAATTAGGAAAGAAAATATAAAAAAATAAAGACGGTTTGCAAAAGCAAACCGACTCTTAAGAGGAGAGAATCATGGCAACAAAAGAAATTGCAGGAAGCATGGTAGATGTTAATGAAGAAGGATTCCTTACTGATTTTGGTCAGTGGAATGAAGCGATTGCAGAAGTTATTGCAGCTGAAGAAGGTATCGAAGAGATGAGTGATCGACATTGGGAAGTCATCAAGCACCTTCAGGATTATTACAAAGAGAATGGAGCTTTACCTTCAATTAGAAAAATGAAGAAATCTGGTGTTGTTGATACAAAAGAATTATACACACTTTTCCCGGGTGGACCACTTAAAAAATCATCCAGAATTGCTGGATTGAAAAAACCTGAAAGCTGCATCTAAATAAGGAGAATATTATGGAAAATGGAAAGATCAAAAAAGTATCGATAATATGTGCAAAAGGTGGATTAGATGAAGTTTATCCAGCATTAATAATGGCAAATGGTGCCAGAATGGAAGGGATTGAAGCTTCTATATTTTTCACTTTCTTCGGACTCAATGCAATAATGAAAAAAATGGTTAAAAAATTAAAAGTTGCTACAGTTGGAAATCCTTCATTAAACTTAGCTATGCCAATGATGAAATTCCCAATAACTGCTCCATTTCCAACCTGGATGGGTGCTATCCCCGGTGTTTCTCCCATGGCTACAATGATGATGAAAAAAGAGATGGAAGATCTGGATATACCACCTGTAGATGAATTTCTAGAAATGATTTCTGATGCTGGAGGAAAGATCTATGCCTGTAAATTGGCAATGGATATGTTCAAACTAACCAAAGATGATCTGGTTGACCAAGTTGAAGAAGTACTAACTGTAGGTCAATTTTATGAAAAATCTGCAGGAGCTTCAATAATTTTCACTTAATTTATTGACGTGAATTTTAGATTCAAAAAAATTTCATTTTAATACGTTAATATAAATTAGGAGAGTAGAAAACGTGAAAAAAGTATTGGTATTATTTATAATTTCATTATTATTTGTTGGCTCAATTTATGCAGAGAAAATTCGAATTGTAACTCCATATTTGGGAACTATTAATAATGACATGAGCAGAACAATGGAACATGGTGATCAATCATTTGATCTAGAATTCAATGATGATTCACTATTTAAAGGACTCTATTTTCAATGCATAGACACTGACAAGTATCAATGGAACGCATTTGTATACAATTCTGAGGATCTGAATTACAGCAGTTTATGGGGAACTCATTTCATTTTTGATTATTACTTAGGTGTTAAAGAAAACAGTAAATATGTTATTGGTGCAGGAATTGAATATTTGAAAATGAGTACAGATGCTGATTCTCTTTCATTTGATACTGGTGCGCCACCTCCAGCTCCACAAACTTCAGCAATAAATGATTTTGGTTTATCACAAAATATTATTGCTCCATTTATTCGTGGAGGAAAATATTTCTATCTTGGCAGTGATAAAATCAAATACTCATTCATGCCTTGGGTAGGAGCAGAAGCGGATGTTATTAAAGGAGATATTGATTTTGTCATACCTCCAATGGGTCCATATATTCCTGAGATCTCCATTAAAGATAACGTTGATGATGATACTTTCTATGCATTAGCAGGATTAAATTTCAAAGCTACATTCTATCATTTTATAGATCTGAAATTGAAATATCATTGTAAAGTTGATCTTCAAGAAAGCGATACTTATGATATTGCTTCAGGAATGTTGAATATTTATTTCAATAGAAGTTGGGGAATTTCATATCGAACTAAATATATGAAAAGTGCTGAAATGGAAAATTTCTATCATATAGGTGGAATAGTTTACGCATTTTAGAATTGAAGTAATTTAAGATACTTTGAGCCAAGTTTGTAAATTATAACTTGGCTCTTTTTCTATTTGGAAATTAATTTTTTAGAGCCTAACAATAATAGAGATATAATTCCTAAAGATAATCCTACTATCACGCCCAGATCAATTATTCCTCGCCAAGGTTGTACAATTTTTGAAGCACTAACCAAAAATGAAATAATGAATAATATCATCAAATAAGAAATTATCATTCTTTTTTTTGGAGCCTTAAAAAAGCCCATGCAATAAAGAGGAGCTAATAATTTATCTATCAAATTCCCATTACTGATTATTTGTTCAGAACGAACTATTACTCTCGGCACAAATCCTCTATGAAGTGCGAAATATCCTTTCCCAACGATCATTACTATTAAGTAGGCTGCCAATACAGTCCAATTTAAAGCAGAAAACTCTAAGGACATACTTTCTTTAACGTGTGGGTACAAACGATAAATAGCACTGGAGAAAATTGCAATAACTCCTCCAATGCTATATATATAAATAAGTTTTTTCATTAATCTACGATTTTGTTATAAATCTATTCTCCCTTCGTAAGCCCGAGTGCAAAGAATAGAGCTGTAAGGAAAAGAAGTGGAGCTAGAATTGTAAGAACAACCAGTGGTGAGAAGAATAACAATTGTCCGCCATTTTTTATGAAGGCAAGTGCGATTCCACCTAGTCCGATGAGTGTTCCACCAATTGTAACATTGATAAATCCAGGTTTAACTTTACCAGCTTTAACAGCCATAATAGGTACGAAGAAAATTGTTAGACCGGCAATTGCATGGAAAAATGGAAGTGCGATACTTCCTTTACACATTACCTGTCCGATCTTAGCAACTGCTATCCAGATGAGTCCGATAGTTAAAACAATAAGATAAAGTTTAAACTTTGCTGGATAAAACTTCTTGATAAGCCCTAAAGCTAATCCGAATGGGATCAATCCAGCTACTATTGCCACAAATGGTGAAAGTAGTGAATCCCAATTTGTAAAAATAAGAATTAAACCTGCAACTAATAGAACAGCAAATGACATTATGAAGAAAATATTTTCTGTTTCTGCCTTTGCCTTTTGCTTTTTGAAAAGTACGAATAACATGTAAATTGCTACGATTCCTGTTGCCAACAAAATTCCACGATCCAACATGGTCATGGCCTTAATTGTTTCATACATTTTTCTCTCCTTTTAAGAATCGGCTTGCTTGCAAACGATTCAGTTTTTTTTAAGAATCGGCTTGCTCTTGCAAACGATCTCTTTGTTTTATAATTAGGCTTCTGCCTTCATTATTTCATCATCATAATTATCATTGCAATAACCATATACAATGATGCGAACTTGAATAAATAAAAATTTGCTCTTTCGGAAGGTTTGAAAATAATTATCAGCGAAGTTGCAATTAAAACAACACTTCCAAAAAGCAGTATCACAATTCCTGTTTTCGAGATTTCCAGCATCACACAAATATATAAAAAAATAAGAACAGCAATGATGTTTGCAGTTGTTATAAAGTATCTGGTTCTGGTAAATCCAAATTTATTAGGAATAGTTGGAACTCCTGCAATTTTATAATCCTCTGAGTGATTCATTGCCAATGAAAGTATGTGGGTTGGAATCCAAAACAATATCCCGAGTGACATTAAAATTCCAATTAGGTCAATGCTTCCCGTTGCCAAAACTCTTCCTGCCAAAATCGGCATTCCTCCAGCTAAACCACCAAAAATTATTGATAAAGCAGATCTTCTTTTGAGCCATAAAGTATAAATTATGTAGTTAAAGAAAACCCCAAAAGCAACAATTAGGCTGTATAATGGCTGAATCCAATAGGAAATAATCATGCCAATAATTATCAATAACCATCCAAAAATAAGCGCTTTTTTAGATGTAAGAATCCCTTTGGGAATCGGACGATTCTTAGTGCGGTTCATCTTTGCATCAATATCTTCATCAAAAGACATATTCAGTGCAGTTGCACCACCTATTGCTAACACCATTCCAACCATTGCCAGAATAACTAATTCAACAGACAATTGTCCCGATGATGCCAGATAACCAGCAATCGAAGTAAACAGTAAAAGCCCTGTTTGAGGAGTTTTAAGAAGCTTAATGTAAAATTTGATCACTCTCAACACTCTCTTCATCTACTTTTCGCGTACAGCGGAATCCAACTTGGAAACTGCAGTATTCCGGAACTGAAGAATTTTCTGTAAATGAACGTAGATTGTAACCATACTCCATGAAGCTTCCACCATATATTAATCTCAGATGACTTCCATGTTGAACTGTCCCAATCCATTCAGCTACATTTCCTGCCATATCATAGCAGCCATAAACGCTTTTGTTATTTCTTGTTTGAAAATCTCCGTGTTTTTCACCATTGTAAAATCCAACAGGTGTTGCAGCATTCTCATGATCGAAAGGATCTTTGCTGTGATGATAGTTGGCAATATCTGGTGTTGGCTCTTCGAAACCCCAAGGGAAAGTTCTGTTATCACCACCACGTGCAGCTTTTTCCCATTCTTCTAAAGATGCCAAATTATATCGGTAATATAAAGAATACGCATTTGCACCAAACCAGCTAACATAAGCCACTGGAAATTTCCCGTACCCTTCTCTAACCGAGAAAATCCCATCATCGTATTTCATGCGGCATTTAATACCATTCAAATTATAATAGATGTAATTTCCTTCAAGGATCTCAAATTCATGACGCATTTTATGGAATGCATCACCTTTATAAGAACCTTTTATAAAACCATCTTCAATTTCGATTAGGTTTTCTTTTATAGCAGAATTAAGATATTCAGCATATTGTGAATAAGTAACTTCAGTAACCATAATTTCATAATCGTAAGGAACTTCATTTTCATTCTCATTCAAGCCGGAAATGAATTCTCCTTTTTCTACAAGAACCCAATCATTTTCATTAACGGTTAAATTCATGGAAACTGTATCAGGATGTATATCTTCTGGGATTTCACTACAACTTATCATTAGAAATAGACCCGTAATTATTATAGAGATATTTATTATTATTTTCATCATCTACTCCCCAATCTCAGCATTTGCTTTTCCATTTTTCAGGAAGTCAACTAATCTAACAACCATATAAATGCCCAATGATGTTAATAGTAAACCAAGTCCAATTTCACTGAATATGTGAAGTTGATTCACCAAAGTTTGCTGTGCTTCTTCTATAACCCACAATCGTTTAATACTGAATATCGTGATCATGGCAAAAGCCAGATCGGAAGCAAGTATAATTACCCACCCGTATAAATTCCCGATCTTCTTCTTCAATGGAAAAATTTTGGAAACGATATACATTAAAATGATAGTTGCAGTGAGAACGGATAAAATATGCCAATGTCCGGTAAGAGTAATTCGTTCTTCTCTGAAAGGAATTTCTCTGAAGATCTCTTCGAGTTTAACTGCCATAAAGATTCCAATTCCACTCACACAAAAATTCATGAAAACCATCTGCCAGAGTGTTCCAAATTTCAACGAATCAGAAAGTAGTGCTTTTATTTTTTGGAAGAAATTAGGTCTTGTTATATCCTTTGTTCCTTCTTTTATAAGCTTACCCCAGCCGAATATAACCAACATCAGCGCTCCAAACATAGAGAATACAGCACCCACATAGATTATTGTGTGTGCATATAACTGATATGGTACTACCGCCCATACACCAATTGTAATAATTATCGTTCCCCAGATTATTGATGGAATTCCAATTTTATGAGTAATTCCTTTCCAATTAAACCAGCGTCCTATAAGCAGTGTTGTGGCAATTCCAATTAGGGTAAGCATTATGTGTAAGTGACCTATTACAGCCAATTCTAGCTTACTGTGATGCACATGTCGCACGCCATCTTCTGCTAGAAATGTTTCAAACCCATTTCCAAAGTTGGAACCTGCAACTGCTCCAAAAACTGCAGATCCAAGCATAGCAACAGCCATGACAAAAAATGCCATTCTTTCTAAAGAAATTCCTTTTTTGGTTATAGAATATTCTTTGTTTGTCTCTTTATATTCTTTTTTACCAGGCCAAAGTGCAACACACAACAGAACTCCAGAATAAAACACAATAGATAGTCCTGCAATGAACAATCCATGAAAAGCCCAGTTATGCCCCCAATAGGCAAATCCCAATCCAAAGATCACTGTAAGCAAATAACCCACTGTTATTGAACTGCGGATTCTTTTCATGATCCTTTTTTCCATCGGGATAGCTTCGATTATCAGATAAACCAGCAGAGATGTAAATGTAACAGCAATCGCGTGGTAAAGAATAATGATCCTTCCTTCACGATCTTGTGATTGAATATCCATTCTGAGAAGTTTAATCGCAAACTCACCTACTCCCCATTCCTTCAAAGGACCAGATAGTGTTCCAAATACAGCAGAAACCATAGAAAGTATCGCCATATTCATTAAGATCAGTCCTTTATTAGTTGCGAAAAGATAATTCAATTTATCTTTTAAGTATTCCATTACCTAAACTCCTAATTAAATTTTTCTGATAAAATATTTTGATGCTGTTTTAGTCAATTATTTTTTAGCTAAAACATACTAATTATTGATAGCATCAATTATAGAAAAAAAGTTTTGTCAGTTTAATTCAATTAATCTAAATAATCTACAACAAAAAAAACCTTCCAAGATAAACTATTCTCAGAAGGTTTTAATACAACGTCTATCTTACAATTTATTTCAACAACAGCATTTTCTTTGTTGCCTGGAAGTCTGTTGCTTCAATCTTATAGAAATAAATTCCGGATGACACAGTTTTATTATTATCATCCTTTCCATTCCAAACTACAGAATGGTGACCGGATGAGATCGAAGAATTAACAAGTTGTTTCACTTTCCGACCTTTCAAATTGTAAATTTCCAAGACAACTTTTGCATCATCTCTAAGATCAAAACTTATATTAGTTTCCGGGTTAAATGGATTTGGTGAATTTTGATTCAAAGCATTTGGATTGACTACCAAATTATCTACTGAAGTAACAGAATTTAATTCAAAGGTCAGTAGAGTTGCTTGATCTTCAATAAATTCTAAATCCTCTATTATAACAGTTTCATATCCTTCTAATGAAGCTGTAACATCAAATGTTCCAACTGGCACATTATTCGTGAATAATCCTGTATTATCTGGATTTATTATCATTGTGCAGACATTTATCTCGACTTCTTCCAAGTTTGTGGGAGGATTCGCTACAACTGTTCCAACCATAACTCCTGATGGTAGCATTATCCGTCCCCAATCATTTGCATTGAAGTATGTGATCAACAGTGAGTGATCTCTAGGATCATAAGTAGGATAAACCATATAACTTCCAGCAAAAAACATTTCAGGTGGTTGAGAAAAGTCTTCATCAATTCTGTACAATCCCGGTAGATAATAACCTCCAACATAATATGTACCGACAACATCTCGTACAATGCCATCGGGTCGATCAAAGTTATTAGTCATAAGGTCTGTAACTGTAGAATCGGAAAGGCTGATAGCATGAATTATAGAAGTTCCAGGTGAATCATCTATTATTACAATTCTGTCATTTTCACTTTCCAAAAGAATTCCATTGGGTCTATTTAAACCATTTCCCTGAGCAAATATCCAATAGGATTCATCACTAATTCTAAATTTATAAATCGTATGTAATGCAGGACAAGAGATAAACAGGTGCCCAGCTTCATCTGATGTTACGCTAGACAGATAAACTCCTGCACCTGTAGGGAAAGAAACATCCACAACCAGTTGCTCTGTATCTAAATTATAACCATATAATTTACAGTTGTCACCAACACCATATATTACATCTCCTACGATATCCATTCCATCTACAAAACCTGCATCTGAGATAAAATCCTCTATAATGCCATTAGCATCAATTTGTAAAAGGGCACCGTTACCAAAATTTGAAACTAAGAGACGATCTTGCTCGTAATCTATAACAATCTTTTGCGGCAAACTAAGTTGGGTTTGGGCATGTGTAAATATTGGAATAACTACAATAACTAATAAAAATATAAACCATCTTTGTGTCTTCATAATTTTCTCCTTTTTTACTCTCTAACAAATTTCATTAAAAACGTTCTCATCACTACTCTTCTATCCAATTATTTTGTATTTTTAATTGCTGTCATAAATAGATCAAGATATTGGAAATAGAATCTTTCCTCATCATATTTATCAATTATATGCTTGGTTTTCTCGGGACTAAAAGCAACATTCAGGATTATTCTTAAAGTATAAGCAAAATATTTATCGCAATATTCAATGTTTAAATCGTTTTTTAAACTTCCATCCTGAATACCAGATTCAAAAGCACTTCTTACAAGGCTAATAACTTCATTTAGTAGATTATCAAATTCTTGATAAATAAAAGTTTTTACTTTTTCTTTATTAATTGAATTATAGTCCTCGAACATATGCAGTTTAAAATATCCAGGATTTTGCTTATAAAAATTGTAATATACTTCACCAAATGCATATATTTTATCATACCCAGTTGTTTTGGAATTCATTTCAATCTTCAGTTGTTCTACTCTTAGTTTCATTCCATTGTAATGTATAGATATAAATAGATCCTCTTTGCCTTTTACATATGTATATAATGTAGATTTACTAATACCTGCCGATTTTGCAACTTCATCAATTGAAGTGTTCTCATATCCCTTCTCAAAAAACAGACCTTTTGCTACTTCAATAATAAAGTCTCTTTTCATTTCTTTAACTTTTTCTTTCATCATATTCTTCAACCTCCCTCTTTTTGCCGTACCACTTGTTTGGTAAATCGTACCGGCGGTTTGATTGTCAAGAAATAATTATCGTAAATATTAGAAATATATTAGTTGTAGCTCATCAATACTAAGAAAATTGTGAAACAAAAAACCTTCCAGATGAAGATCTGGAAGGTTTTTGACTAATTCTCGGAAACAGAGGTTTAAGTTACTACTTCAACAACAACATTTTCTTTGTTGCTTGATAATCCTCGGTTTTAAATTTGTAGAAATAAATTCCTGAAGATACTGTTTTATTGTTATCATCTTTTCCATTCCAAACTACTGAATGCTGCCCAGCTGAGATCGAAGAATTAACTAGTTGTCTCACTTTCTGTCCCTTCATATTGTAGATCTCCAAAACAACTTTTGCATCATCTTTCAAATCAAAACTAATGCTAGTTTGTGGATTAAATGGATTTGGTGAATTCTGATAAAGAGCATTTGCAATTGGAATTAGCGGGTCATCCACACTTGTTCCATCCCAACTAATCATCTCTGTATTGGAAGCTACGCTCTCGTTCTCTTGATCGTACATTGCAATTATATAATATTCAAAATCACCTGCTTCTGGAAGAATATCTTCATAAGTTAATTCTGTTGTATTCGATAGAAGTTCAAATGCTCCACCATCCATATTTCTATAGATATCAAAATTTTGGAATTCACGATTTAAAACATTATTTTGTTTTGTAATCTCTGTTGGTTGATCATGTTCCCATAACAGGTTAACAACATCATCGCTTGCAGTTGCTACCAGATTTTGTGGAGCTTGCAGATAATGAAGTATAAAAGAGCTCAAAGTCAGCTGACTTTCCTGAACTACAATATCCTCATTCGTTATAGTTTCATATCCATCATTAGATGCTATTATATTATAAATACCTGCAGGAAGATCAACTGAATAAAAACCTGTATTATCAGGGTTAATTGTAAGAGCACCAATACTAATTTCTACATCTTCAACTGCTCCATCAGGTACCAGTGTAACAGATCCTTCTATTGTTCCAATAGCAACAGGAACAATAGAAGGGAATGTGATGAAGTCTACCCACGCACAGTCATCTGCTATAAAAGTTGCACCGTCACTTCCATCTTTTGCGTATACCCAATCAAAAGTATGAACTCCGGCATCAATTTGGTAACTGGCAAGAGTCCATGGTGAAGAACCATCTGCTTCAGGTTGGAATCTATCTATAATTTGTCCATCGATCATAAATATTAAGCCATCGTAAAAATAACTTTGAGAAGGACTGTATTCACACGCAACTTTGTACCAGAAACTTAATTCTCCTTCTTGAGTGACATCCAATTCCAAACTCATGAAAGAAGCCTGATTGTGTGTAATTGGATAAGATTTTGCACTTGCATCACCACTGTAAAATTCACTTGTATCTATACTCCATTCTACATCAGCGATCTGGTTTCCAAGAACAATGTCATCATTTGACCATGTTATCTCGTATCCCAATAATTCCCATGGATATTGCAAAAATCCACCACTCTCAAAATCTTCACGATGTATTCCAACTTGAGTTGGAAAATCTTCAACCACTTCATATTCACCAGCGATCACGCTGAAATTAAGTATGATAGGTGTTCCAAAAGGAATCGATGCATCTGCACTAACATCGTAAATTGCATCTTCAGAAGATGATATTCCAATAGAACCAAGATCAATTGTCTCGTTAGTTATAGTAATCCCATTTGCAGGACATGATAAAGTTGCCAGTGCATTTAGAGATTCAGCATGACCTGTATTTCCTAAAGGAATTGTAATGATAGCATTTTCACCCGGATCTAAAATCCCATTATCATTGCCACTGCTATCATTTATAAACATCTCGCCAATTTCCAGAACTGGAGCATTCAGATTTAATGAGAAATAACTGGTCCATGTATCTGTTCCATCTGTTGCGCTAAGCTCAACTATCACATTATGCTGATCGGGTACTAAATCAAATACCGAAATTTCAAACCCATTTGCTACAGAAGCAACAGCTCCAGCGTTTATTGTGCCATAATTAGCCACATCATCAACGATAATAATATTATTGTCTGTAGAACTTAAAGTTACTATTACATCTTCAGCATTAACAGTACCAATATTCTCTACATCTATCGTAAGAGAAACTATCTCTCCAAAATCAATAAGTCCGTTACCATTACCAAGTGTATCATCAATAGTAACATCATCAAAAACCACATAAGGACCTGTTGGAGGAATTACAGGGACTTCAACTGCATAACGGAAATAATTTTGTTTTGTCACAGTAACAAGTATTACATCTCCGGGTGTCTGAGGATCAATGCTAATCGAAACAGGAGCTCCCGTTCCAACACCAATTCCAATTATTTCATTATCTAAAGTAAGAGCAATAAAAGATTCATCATCAGCTAACACTGTAAAGGAATCTAATCCACCTAATAGTACAGGATCGTGTAAAACTGTGAGGTCTTGTGGAACTTCTGAATAAACAGTGGTGAAAGCATCACCAAAATGATGGAAGAGGTTATAGGTAACTTCTTTGTTATTTGTGTTATAAGGCCAGCTAGATTGCTGCAGAAAATATTTTCCAGCAGCCATTCCAAAAGCAGGTAGTACATCACGAGAATCTGGAGTTGTTCCATAATCCGGCATGAATTCTGGCCAGAGATTATCGTATAAACCCCAGACAAAAGTATCGTTCACAAACGAGTAAGAAACTTCTGAGGCGATCGTTAGTCCAAGTGCACCGGAATTTTCACCATTATATGTATATCTGTGAAATTTCTCTGAGAAGCATTCTCCTGCCATATTATATTTACCAGTAAGGCAGTTTATGGAAAGTACAAATACCAGATCAGTATTCATAAGTCCGTCTATGTTAGTAGAACTGTAAGAAGGTTCTCCCCAACCTTGTTCATAACCATGATCGCGATGTTGTAACATGAAAGCACCACTATTTATTGCATTATTAACCATTGTAGCATTTCCACCGGTCCATCCACCCAAAGCTGAAGGTGAACCTGGTATGTAGCCAAAGCCATTGGGGCCAAAGTAATTCAAAACGGTTGCTGTGTTTGTTGCGGTTGACCAGGGATCTACACTAGGATTTCCACCATAAACAGCATTTACCCTTACTGGTGTTTTCCCCTGTTCATTTGTCCAAAATCCTCCTACGGTTTCAGAACAAATTTGAAACCAGCGCTCTGTTTGCCAACCCAAAGCCGTGATAGGATTAGCATAAAAATCAGGATTTGTAGGTGGATTTCGTTCATAGTTCAAAAATTTTGTGATCATAGTTTGTAGATGAGTTTCGTTCTGAGCTGTCATTCTGGCAAAGACTATATCCGGCATACTGTTACCATTAACATCGGCATAGATATTATCTGATGCACAATAAGCATCCCAGATTGGTGCAACAACTGTGCTGCCCGTAGTACCGTAATCTCCAAGAATTAGGACTGCTGCTGGAGCTGGATCCCAACCTGTGTTTGGATCCATAATTCCATTAATAAAAGTTTCTATAGCAGTTGGTGTATTACCTCCTACTTCTGTTGTTGTCATTACAACTGTAGAAATTCCCTGTTGTTGGCGAAAAACCTTAATAGAGTCAGCCCAAGTAAGAAAAGTTGGATCGTCAGGACAAATGATGAGATACTCATAACCGTTGCGAGTATTCTCTCGTTGTGAATAATCTATTATTGGAAGAAATTCATGATTCAGAATTGCATCTTTTAGAATTGGATCCCACCAACGGCTCCTTAAGCTTTCTACACCTATCTGTCCGTTTCCACCATTAAAATTAACTTCTACTTGTATATCGCGATAAACTAATAATTCTTTAGTTACAGGGTTGTATTGGAAAGGAGTAATTCCAACCATCACAACATCTACTCCACGAATCTGAGTTGGTTTGGAAAGTTGCACAAATTCTTTAGGATAAAAGTCATCAGTTGAATAAACAGCATCATTCCTATTATATTCTAAAGGACCATCTTCATTATCCCAGGGAATTCTGGGAGCTGAAGACATATCAATATTTTGATATGATTCAACTCTATATTTCAATATTTGCAATTCAGCTGAGGAACCTTGTGGAATCGCAACGTAGCGTCCATTACCGGGAAGATTTGGCATCCCTTCATCATTAGGAAGGAAATTACCCGGTAAAGAAACAGTTTGTTGCAATTTTCCATTAATGGTTTCTTCTCCAATAAAAAGCTGCTTGATAGAATAGTTCAACTGAACTCCAATATCACTCTGCTGTTCAAGTACAAATCCTTGTTCATTCCATGAATCATTGAATTCAATTACTCTCGCGTTTTCAGCAAAAAGTAAAAAACTTGTAAAAACAAAAAGTAAAACTAACACCTTTTTCATAATATGTCCTCCAATATTTTTATTAATCTAACAAATTTTACATGCAATATTTATTCCTGAAATTAATTTGTAAGGCATTTATTTTATTATAATTATGACATTGTACCGTAACGTTGCACGTTGTGTCTATCATCGATGTACAACATCGATATACGTTACTTCAACAACAACATTTTTCTGCTTATCTCAAAATCTCCAGATTTCAATTTATAGAAATAGATTCCACTGGCAACTGGATTATTATTTTGATCAGTTCCATTCCAAGTTACTTGCTGATTCGATGATCTTCCGACTCCGCCTAGAATAATATCAAATGTTTTAATTTTCTGTCCTTTCAAATTATAGATCATCAATTCTGTATCATCTGTGATCTCTGCGTTTAAATTGAAGGAAATCGTTGTTGATGGGTTAAATGGATTTGGGTAATTCTTTAATTCCAAATTCATAGTTTCTAATTCACAATCATCAATCCCAACTTCACCAATTTCATCCAATAATTGAGTCATAAACAACTCAGCACCACTATTGATTGTAAAATAAAGCGGAAACCCAAGTAGAACAAAATGACCATTTGGTTGTGATTTAAGTGCGCAGTTCTCACCAATATATTGGTTTCCGGCAATACCATCATATTGATATATTCCATTTGTAGATTCTGGAAAAATTCCAATGTAAGGAAGCATTCCGCTAAAAGCAACATGAACTTTATCTGGATCTACAACTAAATCTTCATATTCATCGGAAGTTGCACCTGTGAATTCCCAATCAAAAACCTGTTCAATACTACCGCAATCTAAGAAATCCGATCTGAATGAATCAGGAATCTCAAGTGCAGTTTTCCATCCAGAAATTATTAAGTTTCCACCACCTGCCAAATAGCAACCAAGCACATCAAGATTTTCATCGATACTATGGCTGATAATATCATCATCATGCAGAATTATTGTTGAGAAATTAACTATATATTCCAAATCTAATTCTCCCTCATCTGCATAATCATAAGTTGTAATATTGCAATTAATTATATCCTCATAAAAATCGTCTACTGATGCATCATCAGGATTCCCCTGCATGCCATTTCCATCATTTGTTTCATCAATTACCAAAATTCCCTGATCAAGCGGAAAATCCAGAGGTGTTGCTTCATAAGCTTCTGAGAAAGGAGTTTCGTAAAATTCATCTTTTATTGCCTTAAGTTTGTAGTAATATGTGGTTCCGTTTACTACATTATTATCTGTGTAGGAATTTCCTGTAATTATCTCGCTATTAATGATCAAGAAGGGATCTTCCACCGATTCTGCACGATACAAATTATACCCATCAATTCCAACCTCCGACCAGAATTCATTCCAATAAATTATTACACTTTCATCAGCAGAATAGGCATTATTTATCTCTGCCTGAATAAATGTAATTCCCGTTTGCAAAACCCAATTATTCGGATCACATTCCACATCATCATAAACAGGGATATCGGTTATAGAAATGGTTTGTAACGGAGTATTTGGTGTTCCCTGAACAAGCACAGAATCAACCTCTGTGCCCGAATAAATATGAAATGGAACATCTATATAAAATTCCGTATCGGTGTTAGAACTGGTTTGAACGTAAGTCATGATTCGCGGAATCGCCATATACGGATTAAAGAAATAAGTATATTGTATGGAAGGCAATCCCGGCTGATAGATCCATTGTAAAAAGAACTGGTCTAAATCCATCCCGCTCACACTTTCGCAAACGTCCTGAAAATCATCTGTGATCACATTCCCATTATGATATACTAAATAATATTCCTGCATTATTTGGAAGAAAACATCATCTCCGGTCTTTAAGCGTAACATATGCAGAACAGATGCTGGCTTCTCGTAAGTTGCAGGTGTAAAATAGGCATTTGGTGCTGGATCATAAACTGTTTGTGGAGAGCTTCCACCCCAACTAAGATAGTATTGCTGAATAGAGGTATAAACATAATCTACCATTGCTTCAAATCCCTGCCAAGCTTCCATATACAAAGCTTCTGAATAGGTTGCAAAACCTTCTGAAAGCCAGATGTCTTTCCAAGTTAAGCAGGTGAGGCAATCACCGTACCACTGATGAGAAAGTTCATGTGCTATTACCATTTCCCCACCATGATTACCATTTATGTTCTGACTTCCCAGTGTTGTCATTGTTTGGTGTTCCATAGCACTATAGGTTGCAAAATTGGTAACAGCATTCCCATATTTTTCAAATGGATAATCTCCAAAAAGACCTGTATAAACTTCCATCATAAAAGGTAAGTTGGAAAAGTCTTCAGTCGCATTTGGTACCACGCTTGGTGATACAAAATTCTGAATTGGAATTCCGCTATACGAATCATATAATTCCACATAATTTTGAGCAACTATCGAAACAAGATATGTTGCCATAGGATTTGAACCTTCCCAGTTGTGAGTCATTGTTCCATCATAATTGTCCATTATCGAAGTTCTTATTCCATTACAAGCCGCCATCCAATCATCACGAACCGTTATGTGCAGATCGGTGATCGCTTTATCCCAAGGATGATCGTAACAAGGCCACCAATAACGTGAAGCATTAGGATCTGAAATAGTAAAAACGTGACTGTTACTGAAATACATTCCCAAACCATTCCAAATTGGATTACCTGAATAGACAACTTCTGTTGTAAATTGCTCTCCCATATTTACGATTCCAAGCTGAATTGTTATAAGGCTACCATCATACGTATAATTTGCTGTGCTTCCATTTAATTGAACATCAATAACTGTCATTGCTTCAAGTTCATAAATGATCTCTGTAATGGTCTCTTCAGCTTCTACAACTGTAATTACTGCACCGGAAACAAAACTATTTGTTTCATCAATGTTCATTGTGATATCGTAACTTAAGACATCAAATCCATGAGCAGAATCTGCTCTCACTTCTTCATAAGGAGCTTCTACAACAGCTGCACTTAAGCGATCACATCTTGGACAGGCATATATAGAAACTATTAATAATAATAATATGAAAATAATTACAATTTTTTTCATTTATCCTCCGGAAACTATCTTTTGAGTTTAGTTTTTCTACATCCAAAATAACATGCAACTAATTTTTCTTAAATTAATATTTTTATTTGACAGAAAATTGGTTATCTTATCCTTAGCACTCAATAAGTGTGATTGCTAAAAAAATTAAAGAAAATAAATTAGGAGGCTATGAAGTTATGGCAAAACAAATGAAATTTAGTCACAGTTCTAGAACTGCTATGAAAAAAGGAGTTGATGAACTTGCTAACGCTGTGAAGGTAACATTAGGACCCAAAGGCAGAAATGTTGTATTAGATAAAAAGTTTGGATCACCACTCATCACTAAAGATGGTGTTACAGTTGCAAAAGAGATCGAATTAGAAGAACCTTTTGAAAATATGGGCGCACAACTTGTTAAAGAAGTTGCAGAAAAAACTCATGATGTAGCTGGAGACGGAACAACAACAGCCACAATTCTTACACAAGCAATTATTGAAGAAGGCCTCAAACATGTAACTGCTGGCGTAAATCCGATGTACTTAAAAAGAGGAATTGAAAAAGCGTCAAGAGTAGTAACTGAAAGAATTAAAGAACTCAGTAAGAACATCGATAATAATGAAGAAGTTGCTCAAATTGCTTCTATCTCTGCGAATAATGATTATGAAATCGGCGGACTAATCGCAGAAGCAATGAAAGCTGTTGGGGAAGAAGGCATAATTAATGTTGAAGAAGCAAAATCTATCGAAACATCGTTAGATAAAGTTGAAGGTATGCAATTTGACAGAGGTTATCTTTCACCATACTTTGTAACAAATGCCGATAAAATGATCACAGAATTTGATGATCCCTACATTCTTCTTTTCGATAAAAAAGTAAGTGTAATGAAAGACCTGCTTCCGATACTGCAAGAAGTTGCACAAACCGGAAAACCTTTCTTTATTGTTGCAGAAGACATCGAAGGTGAAGCGTTGGCTACATTAGTTGTTAACAAGCTTCGCGGTACATTGAATGTTGCTGCTGTTAAAGCACCAGGTTTTGGTGACAGACGTAAAGCAATGATGGAGGATATTGCTATTCTTACAGGTGGAACTGTAATCTCCGAAGAGATGGGAAGAAAATTAGAATCAACTACTTTAGCAGATCTTGGAACAGCAAAAAGAGTTATCATCGATAAAGAAAATACAATCATCCGAGAAGGTGCTGGGAACAGCGCGGATCTTGATGCTAGAGTTAAGCAGATCAAAGTTCACATAGAAGAAACAACATCAGATTATGATAAGGAAAAACTTCAAGAAAGACTCGCCAAGCTCTCAAGTGGTGTTGCAGTTCTAAAAATTGGTGCAGCAACAGAAACAGAAATGAAAGAGAAGAAAGCCAGAGTTGATGACGCACTTCACGCAACACGTGCAGCAGTTGCAGAAGGTATAGTTGCAGGTGGCGGAACTACTCTGATCTATGCGGCAAGAGCAATTGATGGGATGAAGCATGAAACACATGAAGAGAAAGTTGGAGCTGAGATTCTTAAAAGTGCGCTTACAAAACCAGCTTATCATATCGCTTCAAATGCTGGTGAAGAAGGAGCTATCATCGTTGAAAAGATCAAGAATTCAGATGATGTTCATTTTGGATTCAACGCAGCTATTGCTAAATTTGAAGATCTTTTTAATAATGGTATTATCGATCCTGCAAAAGTTGTTAGAAGCGCTGTGCAAAACGCTACAAGTATTGCCGGACTCTTCCTTACAACAGAATGTGTAATTACAGATATCAAAGAAGATGAACCTGCAATGCCTCCTATGCCTGGTGGTGGAATGGGCGGAATGCCTGGTATGATGTAAAAACGAACAAGAATATAAAATAGCAAAAGGGGAGAATCATCTCCCCTTTTTTGTATTTAAAAATGGCTTAAAAACTACTCAAAAAAGGCTTGACACTAGAATCCTTCGTTTTTTTTATACTTTGCGTTGCCGAAGTGGTGAAATTGGTATACGCAGTGGATTCAAAATCCTCCGAGCAATAGCTCGTGCCGGTTCGATTCCGGCCTTCGGCACCATATTTTTTTTGGAGGTTCTTTTATATAGATGAAGTCGCATCTTCTGTTTTAATTTTTACCTAAATAATATACTGGAGGAATCAATGAAAAGTAAAGTAATCATCCTAGCAATTATTTCAATAATGCTATTACCTATCGCAGTTAATGCGGTTTCTGAAGCAGCTGTAATATTTTTACTAATAGAACCAAGTGCACGAACAGGTGCTATGGGCCAAGCATATGTAGCTCAAACTGATGATGCATTTGCAGGATACTGGAACACAGGAGCAATGGCATTCAATAGAAAAAAACAATTCGGAAGCATGTTCTCGAATTGGTTTGGTGCAATATTTAGCGATATGTACTATTTCCACCTTACCGGAAACACCTATATCGAAGACTTAGGAAATGTTGGATTAAATGCTACTTATATGACTTATGGTAAACAAGATCAAACAGATCCTGAAAGTGGAGAGGTACTTAGCACTTTTGAAAGTTATGACCTTTCTATAGCTGCTACATACGGTTACCAAGTAAGCCAGCGAACAGGTGTTGGGCTTGCATTTAAATTCATCTTAAGTGACCTTGCGCCACCACTAGACAATAATCAAACAGAAAGTGGAATTAAGGGTCTTGGCATGAGTTATGCTTTTGATCTTGGTTTAAAGCACAAAGGTGTAGATTTTGGTCAGATCCTCGTTTCTCCTTACAACGGTGCGTTAAGCCTTTACAACGGGATAGCCTCTTTAGGTGGATTCAGAAAAGCTGAATTATCTAGTTACAGCATTTTAGTAGATAAACTTGATTTTGGTCTTAACTTCCAAAATATCGGACCCAACATTACCTACATTAACGAATCTCAATCTGATCCACTTCCTATGAATTTCCGTATGGGATTTTCTTATAGAGTATTGGAAGCAAAATATAACAAATTCAGCATAAATGCCGATCTTAACAAAATGTTGGCTAATAGAGATCCTTTATACCAAAGAATCTTTACAGCATGGACAGATGATTTTAATGATGAAGATTTTGATAGTATCACAGACTTCAACAACTCAATCGAGATAAAAGAAATAATTTGGGGTGCAGGTGCAGAGTACACCTACCTCAATCTTCTTTCACTAAGATCTGGTTATTTACTAGATAGAGCCGGAGACATTAAGGGATTCTCTTTTGGAGCAGGATTCCACTATACATTTAGCAAAACATATCTAGTTAATATCGATTATGCCTTCCAGCCTGGTGGGGAACTTCAAGATTATAATCAGACACTTTCACTAAAACTAGAATTCTAATCCTTTATTTAGAAGTATGAAGAAGATATTACTATCTGCATTGATAGTTCTGGTATTAAGTATACCGGAACTATCTTATGCAAATAAATTCATAATCCGCAAGGATATATCACCAACAGCTAAAGAGCTAAAAGTTCATCCTGTACAAACATCTTTATCAAAACCACGAGAGCTCGATAATATTAATAACCGTAATTTCAACAAGTTACTAGTGCTATTAATAGACTTTCAAGCAGACACTCTTTCTACAACAACAGGTAATGGGAAGTTCCTGCAGGATGCTACAGGATATACATTCCCAATTGGCAGACCCCCACATGATCAAACTTATTTTGCATTGCAATTGGAAGCATTGAAATACTATTTCAAAGCTGTAAGTTTAGGGGATTATCAAGCCGAAGTAGATATTTTTCCTCAAGCTGTAGCAGGAGAAGATTTTACAGGTTACACACTTCCACATAAAATGTCTTATTACAATCCAATTGGAGCTAGTTCTGAATTACAAATTGAGCGATTTGAACAATACTTCTTAGATTGCTTCACTGAAGCAGATACTGATGAAGATATAGATTTTTCACAATACGAACATTTCATGTTTATTCATGCCGGATCTGATTGGCAGCATGATGTTCTTGGTAATTCATCTTCCGACCTACCTTCATTTTATATTGTCGTAGGAGATGGCAAAGAAGCAATTGTAGATGATGGTTCAGTAATAATAAATCATGCTTGTAATATTCCTGAGACGATAATACAGGATTCAGAAACTATAGAAACCGGTAGTGTCCCGGTGGTTACAAATTGGGGTGTAATCAACTCTGTAATGGTTCATGAATTTGGTCATTCCCTTGGGTTTGTAGATCTTTATAATACAATGAATAATACTCCTCAAGTTGGATATTACGATATTATGGATAGTGGTGGATCTACCGCCATTAATTTGGGTGTAGATGAAACTGGGAATGGACTAGCTGATATCTATTATGAAATTGAAGGAATTTTTCCTTCTCTGCCTGGTGCTTGGTCACGAATTATTGCTTTTGAAGATTCATATCGTGCACGTGGAATATTGAAAGATATTGAAGAATTTACTTTCGATAGTGACATAACTATTTTGCCTGCAGAGAAAATGTTTGATGCAGAAGCTATTACTGATAGTTCAGCTTACTTCATTAAGATCCAACTTACAGACACTGAGTATCTTCTTATAGAAAACAGGCAAGTAGATCCCGATGGAGATGGTGGAGCATACCCATGGACATCAGCAGATGACAGAGTGGTTCTCTATCCTACTTATCCTTATCCAAATCCAAGTTTCGAACCAACCTATGAGTACGATTATCTTCTTCCGGGTTGGATATCTGATAATTATAATAGTTATGGTGGTGGACTTCTCATCTGGCATATTGATGAAAAAATTCTTTATGAAAATAACAATTATGAAAATAATACAGTAAATATTCGTCATTCATCACGAGCTGTAAAAATTATTGAAGCTGATGGATTAGATGATATTGGAAACACAAGTTCAATGTTCTGGCGAGGTACATCTTTCGAGCCTTTCTATAAATATTACCCATCATTCGACGAAGAGGGATGGTTTACCGGTTGGGATGATGATTACATATTAAACAATAATGGTGAATTGGAATTTATAGGAACAATATTCAATGACCGTTTTAGCTCTTCAACTAAACCTGCACTTGTAACAAATGATGGAGACCCATTCCTATTTTCAATTTACGACATAAGCAGTTGTTCTATTGAATATGGAATGGAGAGAGTTATGTCATTCAAATTCGGTTCTGATCTTTTTGATTTCACACAGAAGATAGCAGTATATGATTCGATTAGAGCAATTGGTTTTGTTGGTAATTCAGATAATCTACCTACTTTTCCTGTAATAAATGAAGACGGAATAGATCTTGTTTCTTATGTTAATAATAGTTGGCAAGATACGCTTGATGTAAATATAAGTTATGATTCAACACCAACTCAACCTATAATACATTTTGATGAAAATGATGATGGAGAAGATGAATATTATATTGTTGATAACTCTGAACTCACAATATTCTCAACTTATTTTAATGAGGTCATAAACTACACTTCCCCAATTTCAGATGCTCCACTTTATATTCAAAATTGGCTTACGCCCGTTCTTGTTGTTCCAACAGAAGAATCACTTTTTATTGGAGAAAATGAATACGACTTTAAAAATGCAAAGTGTATTTTTAATGGTGAGATGCTAATTATTGCAAGTAACAATTCTCTAGCTTTTATGCCTGATCCTGAGTTAACCGGAGTACTAGGTTTTCAATTTGATATAGAGAATTATGACCAGAATTACGTTCCAATATGGTATGAAGATACAAATGCAAATTATAGCTCTTTATTTCTACAAAATGCTGTAGGAGATGTTTTTAGGATTAGAGGTAACGAAATTGAAGAGATCTTCAAATTGTCTCCTTACACATCACAAATTCCTTCTCAGCTAGCTATTGGGAACATACTGGATGACGGGCAAGTATATCTAACTTTTGGAGCTGGTGATAGAGTGTTTGCAATCACAACTGATGGAACTTTGGCGCTGGGTTTCCCTGCATATTTAGATGATAAAATCATCAAGCCAGCATCATTTCCTAGAATTATAACCTTTAATGATGAAAATATAATTCTGCTTGAAGAAAATGAAACTGGATTTATTGCAATTAATTGTGATGCTGAGGTTAGTATTCAACATTCTTTCTTCTGGGAAAGAGTGAATAATCTGGATCAATTTTATTGGGATGAAAATATTCAAAAATTACATTTCATCTATTCTGATGCCTCTTCCAATCTCTATTCTTCATATTTAGATAACATCGAGGAAGACCCAATAATTTGGAATGGATACAGAAACGATGGATACAATATATACTCAGGTTCAATACAGTATCAGACAAATCAAGATGATGTACTTAACGCATTCTGTTTCCCAAATCCTACAAGAACAGGCGAGATTAGGATTAAAGTAAATAATGCTAAAGCGGATATCGATATAAAAGTGTTTGATATCGCAGGTAATATTATTTGGAAAGAGATAATAGAGAAAGCTGCAAATAATTCTCAGGATATCAGGATAGATACTTCAAAGATCTCTTCGGGTGTCTATTTTGGTATTGTATCTTCAAAAAATGAAGTTAAGAAAGTCTCATTTGCAATAATTAATTAAGGAGTAAATAATGAAAAAGATTTTAATGATTACGCTAGCATTAGTAATTTGTTCTGTTGCCTTTGCGCAAGAACTAGATAACGATATTATCCAAGTTAATTATGAGAAAAAATCGCTGGCTAAAGCAATGATGCTATCTTCACTCTTTCCTGGTGCGGGTCAATTCTATGCTAATAAAAGAAGCATTACAACTTATATTTTCCCACTTATCGAGATTGGTTTGATAGCCGGATATTTTATTAATTATAGTGATGGATTAGATGCAGAAGCCGATTATGAAGCTTATGCAGATGCACATTACAATAGAGATCATCAGCATTATGCAGAAGCTGACCTCATCAATGATCCAATGAATAACTCAAGTTTTTATGATGATCACTTCCGGTTGGATGATGAGGATACACAGCACTTTTATGAGGATATAGGTAAATATAATAAGTATGTGTTTGGTTGGAATGACTGGTTTGATATATATGCAACTAACACAGCTGGGAATACAGTTTCACCTGAATGGCTTTGGGAAGAGACAACAGAAGGAAAAAATTTATGGATCGGTAATGCTGTAACAAATTCCGAAAGTGAATATTACGATTCAAATTACAATGACCCATATACAATATACAGCGGTTTCCGATCAGAATATATTCAGATGCGGAAAGATACAGAAACAATATATGATAAAGCAGAACTTTATAGTTTTGGAATTGTAGCAAACCATATTCTTGCTGCAATCGATGCTGTACGTCTTACTCGCATCCACAATCGAGAATATCTCTCTAATACATCTAAAATTGAAATCAAATTTGCACCAATTTTTGTGAATAATAGTTTTTCTCCTGCCCTTATGATATCCAAAAGGTTCTAAGTATGAAAAAAACGTTATTCATCCTTATTATCATCTCGCTTTCACTAACTCTTATTGGTAAGGATGTCTCTGTAAAAAAAGCAATGTTCTACTCTGCTTTAGTTCCCGGACTTGGAGAGATGTATACTCAAAAATATAGCAAAGGTGCAATATTTCTGGCTGCAGAAACTGCAATCATATTCTCATACATTCGCATGCAATCTGAACTGGATTGGGCGACAAATTCCTACAAGCAATATGCTTTTTCAATGGTTGATGTTCCTACAAATATGGAAGATGAATATTATCAACTTATTCAAAATTATATGAGTAGTGAGGAATATAACGATAATATTATTCGTGATGCACGGAACTATTTTTTAATTTATAATACTGACCCTGAGGGTTATGAAGCCTATTTGGAAGCGAACTTAATTTCTGAGGAAGAATCTTGGCATTGGGATAATAATGATGAGTGGATAAGCTACCGAAGTTTGCGGTTAAAAAAACAGGATTATGAAATTTACACAAATTTTGCTTTTGCAGCAGCAATCCTAAATAGAATAATTAGTATAATCGATTCGGCAGTAGAAGCTAGAAAACTCAAGCGATCAGGGCAATACTTAGGCAAATTATCAGTGAACCCTGATTGGAACAAAAAAGGAATAAAAATTAAATATGAATATCGTTTCTAAACGTAAATCTATATTGATCCTACTGCTATTATTTATAACTATTTTATTATCAGCAGAAGATGTAAATATTAGAAAGAATATGTTTCGTTCTGTATTGGTACCGGGTTGGGGCGAATTATCAGCAGGAAATAAAAGCGGATATATTTTTCTAGCATCAGAAATATTACTTCTATCTTCCCGTTTTTACTTTGTAGAAGAAGCTGATCTTAAGGCAAAAGCTTCTTATAATTTTGCAGTAAAATATGCCCACATAGATCCTGACCTCGATCTTGCAGATGAACAATATTATCATATGACCAGATACCTAAGTTCAGATTTTGAAACAGGTGGTTATAATGCTAATATCGTAGAAATTGCTAAAGCATTATACCCAGATGATCTGCAAGCTCAAACGCAATATATAGAAGAAAACGCATATTCAGATGACGAATATTGGGGATGGGATGATAAATTTAAACAGAAAGATTATTCCATCTTAAGAAAAAGAATAACACAATATGGAGATTATGTGAAAGCAATAACCGGTGCTGTTATCGCTAACCACATCTTTAGCGCTCTAAATGCGTTTAGAGCAAGCTCTCGTTTAAAAAATTTGAATGCACATGTATTGCTTGATAGTAATATGAATCCGGTTTTTACATTACAATATAAATTTTAAATAAATATCAGGAGGAGTAGAATGGTTGTTGTTGTTACAGGAAGTGATCTGAGAATTGAAGATGTTTATAATGTTGCACATGGGAAAGAGAAAGTAGAGTTGCATCCCGATGCATTGAAAAGAATTGTTACTTGTCGAACCTTTATCGAGCAAAAGATCGAAGAAGGTGAGATAATGTATGGTGTGAATACTGGTATTGGTGAATTTTCTGAAGTTGTTCTAACTGGAGAACAGATCAAAGAATTTCAAAAATATTTAATTTATAATCATTCAGCTGGAATTGGTGAACCTTGTCCTATCGAGCATGTTCGTGGAGCAATGCTGGGGCGTATCAATGTTCATGCAAATGGTCATTCTGGATGTCGCCCGATAATTACACAAACTCTTATAGAAATGCTTAACAAAGGTGTTACACCTGTAGTATGTGAAAAAGGAAGTGTTGGCGCTTGTGGAGATTTATCCCCAATGAGCCAGATAGCTCTTCTTCTTATGGGTGAAGGTGAAGCATTTTATGAAGGAACAAGATATTCCGGTAAAGAGGCTCTGACCAAAGCAGGAATTGAAATTCCTGGATTACAGGCTAGAGACGGTCTTGCTACGATAAATGGAAGTAATCTTCTTACCGCGATGTCAGCTCTAATAATTTATGAAACAGAAAGATTTTTCAAGCAGGCAGAAATTGCTGCAGCAATGACTCTTGAAGCACTTATGGCAAACCTTAAACCTTATGATGAACGACTTCATAAACTTCGTGGATTCCAAGGAGCAGTAACTTCAGCTGGGAACATCAAAAAAATTATTGATGATTCTGATCTGCTTAAGGGTATGAAGGTACGTGTTCAAGATGCTTATAGCATGCGTTCAACTCCACAAGTTCTTGGTGCAGCCAGAGATCAACTTCGTTGGACTAAAAGCCAAGTTGAAATCGAACTGAATGGCGTTGGAGATAATCCGATTTTCTTACCGGAAGATGGAATAGTTCTTACTGGTGCAAATTTCCAAGGATCACCCGTAAGTGTTCCTGTAGATATGTTAGGAAGTGTAATCACTATGGTTTGTGTGATCTCCGAGCGAAGATTAAATCGTCTTTTGAATCCTGCTTTAAGTGTTGGATTACCAGCCTTCCTAACAAAAGGAGCCGGGATGTTCTCTGGTCATATGCTTAGCCAATACACAGCAGATATGATGATTGTTGAGAACAGAATACTGTCTACACCTGCCTCAATACAGTCTATCCCAGCTGCTGCTGATCAGGAAGATTTTGTAAGTATGGGCATGAATACTGCACTAAAAACAAGAAAAATATTAGAAAATGCTTACGGTATTTTAGGAATAGAATTCATAGCAGCTGCACAGGCTCTTGATTTTAGAGAATATACTCCTGGTAAAGGAACACGTGCAGCACATGAAGCTGTGAGAAAAGTTGTAGATCATTTGGATGTGGATAGACCACTTTTTAATGATCATAATAATATGATGAAAGCTGTAAAAAGTAGAGATATTCTCCATGCTGTTGAAGAAGCAATTGGAGAATTAAAAACTTACTAATTGGAGATAAATTAGTGTCTGTAATTCTTACTGGAAATGATCTCACGCTTAATGAGCTGAGTAATATAGTTTATGATAGAGAAAAGGTTGAACTACATCCTGATTATATAAAGAAGATCGTAAAATGCCGAGATTATGTAGATAAAATAATTGAGGAAGATCGTGTTGTTTACGGCTTAACAACCGGATTTGGTAAATTTGCCAATATTCGTATTTCTACTGAACACATAGAAGAATTACAGCGAAACCTAATATTAAGCCATGCAACTGGTGTTGGTGAAATTCTATCAATTGAAGAAACCAGAGTTGTTATGCTTCTTAGGATAAACGTACTTGTAAAGGGTCATTCAGGAATTAGATTAAGTACATTGCAAACACTAATTGAAATGTTAAATAAAGGTGTGCATCCATGCATTCCAGAAAAGGGTTCTGTTGGAGCCAGCGGAGATCTGGCTCCACTTTCTCATCTTGCTCTTGTGTTACTTGGAGAAGGAGAAGCAGAGTATAATGGAAATGTAGTATCTGGTAGCAAAGCACTTGAACTTGCTAAGATTAAACCTGTTGTTCTAAAAGCTAAAGAGGGTCTTGCCCTTAACAATGGAACCCAAGTTATGACAGGTGTTGGTGCGCTAAATCTGCTACGAGCCGAAAGATTATGCAAAGTTGCTGACGTTGTAGCAAGCATGAGCATTGATGCACTTATGGGGACAGGATCTGCATTTGATGCCCTTGTACACAATCTCCGTCCTCATGCTGGGCAAAAGGAATCTGCAAAGAATTTAAATTCTCTGCTTAAAGAAAGTGAATTGAATTGTTCTCACAAATATTGCAGCAATGTTCAAGATGCATACAGTCTGCGTTGCACTCCACAGGTAAATGGTGCAGTTCGTGATGCTTTAAAATATATTAGGAACACCATCGAGATCGAGATGAATTCTGCGACAGATAATCCGCTTATATTCCCAGATGAAGATAAAGTAATTTCGGGTGGAAACTTTCATGGAGAGCCTGTTGCATTTGCAATGGATACAATGGCTTTCACTGTTTCTGAATTGGCAAATATTTCTGACCGACGAACAGAGCAGCTGCTAAATCCGGCTTTGAATAACGATCTTAACCCATTCTTAGCACCGCGACCAGGATTAGATTCTGGATTTATGATGACACAAGTTACATCAGCAGCACTTGTTTCCGAAAACAAAGTTCTATCACATCCAGCATCAGTTGATTCCATACCTACATCTGCAAACCAGGAAGACCATGTAAGCATGGGAACCATTGGAGCATTTAAAGCCAGAACCATTTTAGATAATGCAAGTGTTGTTCTTGCTATCGAGCTGATGAACGCTTCACAAGCTCTTGACTATAGAAAGATCCAATCATCTCCAGCTCTCGAAGCTGTGAAAAAAGAAGTTCGTAAAATTGTAGCACATTTAGATCGTGACCGCATAATGACAGATGATATAAATAATTTAACTCAGATTATCGATTCTGATATAATTCCAAATATTGTTGATAAATTTATTGAATTACAATAGGTTATATATGAAATTTAAATTATTGCTTCTATTAGCTTTGTTATTCATTATTTCCGGATGTGTTTATTATAACACTTTTTTCAATGCAGAAAAATATTTTGCTGATGCTCAGGAAATGGAACTAGATGATGATGGTAGACCAAAATCTAATGCTATACAAAAATATAATAAAGTTATTAAGAAATGCGGTATAGTCCTAGAATATTATGAAGGAAGCAAATACACTGATGATGCACTTTTATTAATGGCAAGATCATTTTTTTATATTGGAAGAAACTACACTCAGACCATTTCAACATTAGAAGATATGATCAAGTTCTATCCTGAAAGTGAATTAGTACCCGATGCAAAACTTTATATAGCCCGAGCAAAATATGAATTCCGGAGAGAAGAAGAAGCATATGATTTGCTTCATAATTTTTTATTAGATGTAGATCTTAAGGAGCATCATCCAAAAGCACTGCAAATATTAGCCGATTATAAATTGCGAGAAAATGATAACGTTCAAACCGATTATTACCTAAATAGGATCATTGAAGAATATCCTGATTCAGATGAGTATGAAGATGCTTTTTTCTTACAGGGTAAATCCCAAAATGAAGCTAGTAATTATGAGAAATCTAATGAGATCTTCTTCAAGCTTTTAAAATCTAAAGTAACCAGGAAAACCAAATTTGATGCAAAATATTATATTGCACTTAATTATCTATTATTAGAAGAATATCAACAGGCTGCTGATTATGCAACAAAACTTTTAAAAGATGAATATCGCGATAATAGGATTTCTAGAATTCGCTTAATTCAAGCCAGAAGTTATGCTGAATTAGATAAAATAAACGATGCTTTAGCAATACTTGAGGCAATAACAGAAGATAACAAAAGATCAAGTTTATCTGCTTCTGCTTTTTACTTCCTTGGTGAAATATATTTTGATAAATTAAAAGAATATAGTACAGCAATAGAGAATTATGAAAAAGTTAGAACAGAAGAAAGAGATTCAGAATATGTTGAAGATGCTATCTCACAAAGTGTAATTGCCAGCCAGATCATTCAATATTATAATCCAACATCTAAAATTTCGGCAGAAGAACTCATAAATCAACAATTTAAACTAGCTGAGTTTTATATTGAATATTTAGAAATGCCCGATTCTGCCTTAATAGTTTATAATGATATTATTCATCAGGAAGACAAGTTTAGGATCGCACTTGATACTTTACAGATTCAGCTTGATTCCATTTTAATTGTTATTGATTCTTTAGAAATAGCTGATTCATTGCATCAAACAACTATGAATGATTCCATTAAACTTGATGAAAAAGAAGAGATGGAAACTTACAAAATAAACCTGCAAGCAGAATATGATTCAATAAATTTATTATTTGAAAACGCAAAAGAAAATATTTTACTTTATCAAAAGGAGTTTGTTCCTTTTGCAAAATTCACAAAATTATGGTTATATAAAAAAGTATTGTTTGATTCGGTTGAGGTTGATTCAATTTATAATGAATTGTTAACAGTCTATCCTGACAATAAATATACTTATGCAGCGGAACAGTTTCTAGCTGGCAAAGATTCCATAGTTATTACCACGAAACAGTATATAAATGAAACTGCGGAGTATAGTAATGCCATTGATAAATTAGAAACACATCCCGAACAAACTATCGAATCGCTAAAACCAATTGCCAATAACACTAACCATGAATACCGATATAAAGCACTTTATGGTTTGGGTTACATCAATTATTTTTTGTTAGCTGATAGTTTATCAGCAAAACCATACTTCGATTCTGTTCTTGCATATCCAGAAAACTCTGAATTCATAACTGAAGTTTCAAAATTTTATAATGGTGAAAATTTTATTAGGATCTCACGTCTTCCTTTCATAGAACAGATGATCCAGGATAAATTAGAAAAAGAGAACTCGGAGCAAGAACAGGAAAACGCAAAGAAAGAGAAAGAAGAAGAACTTAAAAAACCAGAGAAATCACCCGAAAAGAAGGAAGAACCTGAAAACATATCACCGGTTAAAGGTAAGGAATAATGACACGAAAGGATAACATCCTTTCTCAGCAAAATCCAATTCTGAAAGTTTTCATCAGCATAATGTTAGTAATAATTTCATCTATCTCTAATTTCAATAATTTTTTGATGATCTTTGGTTTTACTTTCTTATACTTTCTTGCATTTCCCAAAATTTATTTATTTTGGTTTAAGACACTATTAAAAATAATTCCTTTTTTTATTTCACTATTTATTTTTGGAATTATTTTTCAAACTCCTTTCCTTAATCAATGCGTTCTATCCGCACGTATAATCTATCTTCTCCTCATTTCTGTATACCTCACACAAACAACTACTATTGATTCAATTATCTCGGTGAAAGAAGATCAAAATTCAAATTTCATATTAAAATTTAAGTTTTTTATAGCTGCCACCGTACATTTTATTCCAATTCTTATTACTAAATTTAAATATAATATTAAAACAAGTAGGAACTTAATTAATGCAGTTGTTGCCTCAATGGAAGATTGTTTGAAAGATATTCATGAAGTAGAATTGACCGTAACCGAAAAAATACGAGTTAATTTCAAGAGCAAAAAAAGATCATTTTGGGCTGATGCATATCTGTTAATACTGGTTGTATTCCCAATTTTAATTGTTCTTATAAATAGTAAATAGGTTTAATAATATGAAGAATTTTTTAGCAAAAATAAGTTATGATGGTACAGATTTCTGTGGATGGCAAATCCAAAAGGAAGGGAGAACTGTTCAACAGGCTTTGGAAATTGCACTTACTAAAATTGCAAAAGTTGATATTAAAACAATTTCTGCAGGACGTACAGATGCTGGCGTTCATGCAAGTGGACAATATGCAAACTTTCAATTCCCAATACAAATGACGGCAAAGCAAATACTACTCGCTTCACGGAGACATCTCCCTTATGATGTACAGGTTACAAAAATTATTGAAGTCACACGGGAATTTAATGCAAGATACGATGCAGCAAGTAGAAGCTACAGATATATACTTTCTAAATTTCGAACACCTTTTAACAGGAATTATAAAAGTTTTATTCCAAAAACAGATGTTAAAAGGGAAATTGTAGAAGAATGTTTGAAATATTTTATTGGTAAACATGATTTCACATCTTTTGCAAAACTGAATCCAGATTTGAAAAACTATTACTGTAATATTTTAGAATTTGAATTTATTGAAACTGATGAAGATTATATATTTGAGATAAAATCTAACAGGTTTTTACATAATATGGTTAGACGAATTGTTGGAACAATTATTAATATTTCCAGTACCAATTCTAACCCAAATATCATCACAGAATTATTGGAAGCTAAAACAACCAAAAACAGTCTTATCGCTACGGCTCCACCTAATGGCTTATATCTAATTGATGTAGAATATCCTGCAATTAAGCTACAATTACAAATTTAATATTTTCTTATTATTATGTATTATTACTATTATTAATTTACATAATTTATAAATATGATTGAAAATAATTATTTTATTGACTAAATAAAGTATCGTCGTAAAAAGTTACAAATATAGAGGAGGGTGAAATGTTTAAAAAGAAAGGTACAATATATCTAATAATTGTAGCTCTAGTAGTGCTTTTGGTGTTAACTTCTTGTGATCCAAGAGAAGGCGCTTTGAATGCAAATTTGCAACCTTATATTTCAATTACAAATTATTTTGGTGTTGATAGCGATACACTAATAACTCAATCTTACTTGTTCCAGCAAACTGTTCAATGGAGCGGTTCTGACGATGATGGTAATGTAGAAGGATATGCGTTTAGGGTACTGAATGAAGATGGTGAGCCTATTGAAACTCCGGGGTATGATGTGTTAGACGAGAATGGCTGGGTTAAATTCTATACGCCTAGTGCGAATCAAGATATCCCACTAGATGAATCTGCAGAAACTACAATATGGATAGATCAAAGTTATGCTACCATAAACTTTCCTGCAGCAGATGCTAATGGAGATAGCACAAATGTAATTAGTCTCTTTGAAGTAAAGTGTAAAGATAATAGAGAAGATGAAAGCGAAGTAGCCAGAAAATACTTCCAGGCTCATTCTAATACTCCAAGAGCTTTAATAGACATGAACATTCCTGGTGAAACAATTAGTACAGCAATTATTTTCAAATTTATGATGCAAGATGACGATCCTTTTGTTGGTGAAGCACCTTATTATTTTGATTATAAATTAGAAAGAAGAGACCTGAATGGTACTCTAATTACTGAAAGCGAAGGTGGATATGCCGATGAGTGGTTATCTACATTGGACTTACCTGAAGTTACATTAGCTCTTCATAGTGCTCTTAACGGCAATGCACTTATTCCTAACACTTTAGCAGGTGATGTTCCTCAAGATTCAACATTTCTTCGTGTGAAGGCATATGATAATGCACTTATCGTATCAGATGAACTAGAGATATCGTTTGTTGTAAAAGAGGGATTTTATCCAGGCACATTAATTTATTATGGTGATGGCAATCCAAATGCAAACGGAATCTATGCACTTGGAACAAACCATTTTGCAACTTACCTAGATGATGGACTCTCAGATATTTTACCATCTGTTCAAACTTCAGATGGAGCTCATCACGCTACATCTTTCTGGTACAATAGTGAAGAAAAATATACTGCAATCGGAAGTAATGACTTTAAAACCTATATGAGATGGGGATACAGTGGAGAATTTGAGGATAATAATCCTCAAAAACCAGCAGATGGGATAACTCTCGATGAGGTAACCGGGCAACCATATTTTTGTGAAATTGTTGGTTATGATCTTAGACTTGATGGAGAACCATACTACTATCCTCCAATACCAGCAGTTGGTGTTCATCTTCAAGTAGATGATGATGGGAAAGAGTGGCTTCGTGTAGGTGCTAACTATTTTATAGGTCAATCAACTACTATAACATTAACAAGTTATAGCGGATCTCTTGACAATATGTATGGTGAACATACTTTCGAAGTTCGAGCTATCGATCTTCAAGGTGCAGTTGATGAAACCCCTCATGAATTCACATATACAGTTGTAGCTCCAATTCCTAAAGAAGAGAAATCTGGTGTCTTAATCATAGATGATGATGGTGATACACCAAATTCTCCAAGTTTATTAATTAATGAGTTTTATGAATATATTGTTTCAGACTATGATATAGAGCCTGGATATATAAATAGAGAAGATATGAATGCATTAGGAATGGACGGACTTCATCATGGTAAATCTGTTATTGCGACATCTGATATACAACAGTATAAAGCGATAATTTATCATGCTGATAATCCAACTGCAGAATTCAGTTTTTGGAAAGAATTTGAAGCATTAAAGATATACCTGTTACAGGGTGGTAACATAATATTAAGTGGTGGAAGTAATCTTAAAATAATGAATCAAAAGTGTACTGATAACGCCTTTAGTATTTTAGATCAGTATTTTGGTATTCCAATGGATAATGAAGATGCGATTGGAATTGTACCATCATCAGTACCATTTCTTTTTAATCAATTCTTTATAGATGCTATAGGTCAAGGAAGTTTTACCAATATTGACCTGCTTTTACCAAGTTTTAACAATGCAGTGAATCTTGGAAATGGCCTCCAGCCTGTAGCCTATTTTAATGATTATCAGCCAGAAGCAGAAGTTATTTTCACCTATGGCTGTAGAGTTGTTGATGCGAATGATCCTTATGCTCCATCACAAGAGCAGTACAACCAATATTCTGACGACTTACCAGTAGGACTTAGAAAGGTAACCGAAGATAATTCATGTTACATATTTGGTTTCCCTCTCGCATATATGGAATCAGATCAAGTTAAAAGTGCGATGACACAAATTCTTAATGAACTTCCATAGATGAAATATAGATTCACAAAAGTGATGCTGATTGCTCAGCATCACTTTTTTTTTGCATTTCACTTTTTAAATTGTAAAACAAATCTAATTCATATTTTACAGTAAGTTAGTTAGATCATATCACATAATTATTAATAAACCTTGATCCAAAAATAGCACAAACACTTAGGAACTGTTGTATTATCCTTTTCAATTATCACATTCTAGAAGAAATACTTTGTTCATCAATAGAAAGATAGTTATGTATTTAAAACACATTTTGATATAGTCCTTATGGTTCATTGACCCTTAGATTTTAAATCATTCTTACAAGCATTATGGGTCTATTCGAGGAATTGACCCTTAGACATTAAATCATTCTTACAGCATTATCGGTCTATTCGAGGAATTGACCCTACAGAATATTGTAGGAGCGATTCGTTGTAAATAGTATATTACTTCTTCCCTTGATATATTACCTTCCATTGATCAGGTCGTGTGCTTGGTAAAACAGTGGCAAAGAAATAAACCTTAGATAAACAACAATAATAGTTAATAGTAATAAGTAAATCGCCTACAATCCTTTTTACTTCACGAAATGAATGCTATGAATCATAATATGATTACATCTAAATACATCTGATATAGAATAGAGGATCATTTGCATGACTATTTTGGTAGGCGCTAAGAGATAATGTAATTGGTTTGAACTTGCAAACGAGTGATGAAATATCATTCCTGACTTCGATTGAAATCCTCTTCTTTTATCAACTTATAATTATATTTTATTTTAAGATAAATATCCCAGCTTTTGCGAGGTTGACAACAAAAAAAAAGCCCCAGATAAATCCGGGGCTAAATGCTAACTGCTAACAGCTAACTATATTCTTTTATGATCGAGAAGTTACCCTTCCCATAAAAGGTCAGGGTGAAATTCTCTTATTTCATAAGAATCATTTTCTTTGTTGATGAGTAGTTACCTGCTTTCATTTTGTAGAAATAGATACCACTAGATACTTTTTGATTGCTATCGTTAGTACCTTCCCAAACAACAGTGTAATTTTCACCAGAAGTCATGTGTTCGTTAATAAGAGTCTTAACTTTCTGACCTCTAACGTTAAACACTTCAATAGAAACGTTTCCATCTTCAACCATATCAAAAGCTATTGTTGTTTCAGGATTGAATGGATTTGGATAGTTCTGAGCTAAAAGTTCAGCTGTAGGAACTACTGTAGATCCATTTGTAGAAGTATTTGTATTAGCTTCTTGGAATTCAATGTCAAATGCAGCGAAACGAAGAGCACTATTTGTTAAGTCTCCTCCACCACCTGTTTGACCAGAAGCTGAACCGTAATCTTCATCATCCATGAATACAAAACTAAGTTTTGCATGATAGTTACCAGGTTCATTACTTAAGATTTCAAGATCATCACCAAGAGAGATACTTACAGGAAGCATATCTTCAAATTCTGGTGCAAAGTTTCCTTCAAAATGACCACTAGGATCTACAACATTGTCAAGTGGATTAGCATTGATGTATCTTACATCTGACCATGTTTCACCATTGTCATCTGAAATGCTTATACAGAGCTCAGGTTGTTTAAGCCAACCATCGTATCCTTCTTCTGCATAATATGCAGCTTGTACTTTTGCACCGTCATACCATGCAAGTACAATCCAGTTTCCATTAGCAACCATTTTACAATTACTTTCATGGAAATATGAATCTTGCCAGCCACCATCACTATTGAAGAACCAACTTGGGCAACTCATATTAACAACAGGCTCGCCATCATCATAATATTCATCAACAACACCATCTTCATCAAGGTCGAATGATATTGCCATAACATCATCTGCAGGATCTAAACCTTGAATATCAAGATCATAAAAACTGAATAAACCTGTAGTTATATCAAATTCAAATACTTTTGGATACATATATGCTGCCATATAGAGAGCACCATCCATATTCTCTTGTGAATTGTAGTTTACACCACTCATCCAAGTAACTTTTGTATTATCATCTGTAAATACACCATTATAATGACTAAGGTCATTTGATGGAACTATGTACATATCGGATGGAGTTACTTCATCATCATTATACCATAAGTATGTTACACCATCTTCGTATAATGGATTATCTAAAGGTTGTTTAAGTTGCTGAGTATATCTTGTAAATGTAGCACCGTAATCATCACTGTACATTGCTAGAAGTGAATCAGAAATGCTTCCGTACCATACAACTTGTCCATCATCTTTGCTAACAATAAGGTCTTTGTTTACACGGTCCACATCATTATAATGAGCGTTATCAAAATAAGGAATTGTGTTCACTGTCCAATCAAGATCAGATGTAGCTAAAAGGTCTGCATCATCAAAATCTGCAAACAAATAAAGACTATTATAGTTACCACTACCAGCTGAATTGCTTGTATAGTTGTTACCATAAGCATGAACTCTTCTTTTTCCAGCTTCAGGAGATGGTCCAACCCAAACTTGAGGCCATATAAATTCATCATTTGTAGCACCTGTTAATGGCTCACTCATTTCTGGATTATCAAAAAGGATAAATGGAGCTCTCCAAGCACCTGCAGAACCTGTTGCATGATACAGAGCATAAGACATGCTACTGTCATAACTTCCATCTGGCTCAACTACAGAATGCCAAACTACAAAAGGGTCACCTGTTACAGGGTCGATTGCTAGAGATGTGAAACCTTCACGATTGATCTCTGAATTTACACCATTGCTCTCGCCAAGTGTTCCATCGGCATTAATGTAACTGTAATAAGCTCTACGGTCTGTCCCTACGTTTTGTGTTTCAGAACGCATATAAGAAACATACCATCCACCAGCTGCATAACCATAAGGTTGTGAGGTTTCTGGTTGGTGTCTTAAGTTATGACCATTATAACTGAAGGGCATGTAATCATAATACGAACTTGTTAAGTAAGTAGTATTCTCACCATCACCATTAGGAATAAAGAAATACTCCGGTGCAGGATCTTGATCCCTGGAAGTGCTTCTTGTTCCAAATTTCATTCCTGAATAGTAGCTATCTTTTGCAACTTGGGCAGGTTGCATGAAATCTTCAGCTACAAGTGTACACACTAATAAGCTTAAACCCAAAAGAATTAACATCTTTTTCATTTTTTCCTCCCTTTTTTTGTGTTATTTCTTAAAACGACATTTTTAAAGTTAATCTTTGAGGAGATTTCAAAAAACTTTCCGTGAGATCTCCCATGTCTGTATATGAATAATCTATATCAAAAACTGCAAAGCTTGTTGGAATAGTCCAACCTAAGCCTGCTGAGTAGGATACTTCATCGTAGTTTAACTGATACCCAGATCTTATTTTGAAAGTACCAAGTTTGTATTCCATACCTATATTGTAAGTTTCTTGCCTGTCAACACAGTTATCTAGTTGAGCAGAAGCTAACAACAGTTGGTTACCACTTGCATAAAGATCCATTGCTACACCAAGTGAGAATCCCATTGGAATTTTAAAAGGGAATTCATCGCGATCTTCATCGATAAGACCATCACCATCGTTGTCTATCAGATCAAATGGATCTTCATTTAATTCTCCATCACCATCTTCATCTATTTCATACTCAAGATCCGGTCCAAAATTCTTTATCGCCATACCGATGGTAAGATTGTTCCAACCTGTATTATATAAAGACCCTATATCCACAGCTACACCATTTACATCAAATTCATCTAGCTTTTCACGTACATACTTTATGTTAGTACCGAATGAGAATTTATCTGTAAATTCATTTGCATAGGTTACACCTACCATAAGATCATAGGCTGTGAATGTTTCACCTGTGGGACCAAAAGGATCTTCTTCAATTACATCCATATAGTCCATATGTAAAAGTGCCGTACTTACTCCAAATGTTCCTAATGGAGTAACTTTAGAAAAAGCAACAAATTCATAATTAATACCAGCAACCCATGCTGTGTGAGAGAACATAACCTGATCTTGCGCTTTCAATGCCAGACCAGCAGGATTCCAGTATATTGAAGAAATATCATCTGTAACTGCTGTATACGCTTCACCCATACCAAGAGCTCTCGCGCCGATACCAATTTTTAAGAATTGAAGCCCGGCTGTTCCTGTTTTTGCAAAAATATCTGCAAACAACAACCCTGGAAGAACTGTAAGTATTATTAGTATAACAACATATTTTCTCATTTTTTACCTCTCATTTATCATTGTGAGTTCGGTTCACAAACATTTTGTCTGTGAACCTTTGAACCCAATTATTTAATTATTACAAACTTACCAACTTTAATATCTCCAGAATCATGATCTTTTACTGAGAACAAGTATATACCTGCTGCAATGATCTGACTATTATGAGATAATAGATCCCAAGAAGCCATACCTGTTGCTGTAATATCACTTTGTTTCAATTTATCTTTATTCAATGCTACCGATGGGTTAACAATATCTGAACTCTCACCACCATGATGTATAACCTTATCAACAAGATCACCAGCAAGAGTATAGATCTTTATAGTACAATCTTCCGGTAAGTTCACAAACCAGATTCTTCTACTTCTATCACCAGTAAAATCATTTTCTATTCTACCGTCAAATTTACTCTGTCCGATATAAGGATTTGGAACAACATAAATATTATCCATATCGGTTTTAGCAGATGGACCTGGGAATAATATTTTCATATTAGCATCTGCATCTCTTCCAGATTCAAGCGAAAGAATATTCTGAGATGGGAAACCTCTATCCCAAGTGGTTACAGCAACATAATATTCTATACCTTTTGGTGGGTTAGAAATTATTTGGTTATAATATCTTCTTGAGAGACGCTTGGTTCTTAACTCTAGTACTTTGGCTGGATCCGCAAGAAGTCCTGTACTCACAAAACCTTCTAAAGGAATCATACCTCTAGAATATAACTCAAGATATATTTCTTCACCATTGCCATTAGGTAAAGTAAGGAGAGCCGGATTAGCAAAATATAGAGCTTTTTCTGTATCAGACCAAGTTGCAACACCATCATCTAATGCAGTAGCAACAGTTTTTGTATAGTCATAGATATGATTTCCAAATACATAATCATCATCTTCAAGATCAAATGGAATTAAAGCATATTGCTGACTTAGATGATAATAATTTACATCATCGTCGGTAATTACTCTTCTATTAGGAAGGGATTGATCTTCAGTTCCAATTCCAATTTCACCTTGAAAATTCACAAAGAATGTATCAGCGTTAGCATTTACTAAGTAATCTTCTTCATCTTGATCAGTTTCAAATTTATCCCATTTACCTTTTTCTACCCAGTCTTCTTGTGAGCCACTTCCAGATCTACCATATAATGCGTAACCCTGGAAATCATGCCTGAGTCTATTGGCTGTCCATGGATTTAAAAGCGCATTATCATTATAATCTCCAATTGTACTTGGCCAGTATGCTTCCGGCATACCTGTAGTATCTGCTCCAATAACATAACTATCTATACCCGGATTAATATCTTGCCAACCAACATCACGCGTAGGAACAAATTCAACATCTACCGTATATTCGGATATATTATCCCAATATAAATCTAATGCATTACCATCATTAATAAGTCCTGCATACATATTTGGATAATCGGGAGGTTCAGGAGCTTGATAATGAGGATAGATATCAGGCTCAACAACAGTGGTAAGCGTTTGAGCTTGTCCATAAATAAATTTTGCGAATCCAGCAGTTTGCTTCAATTCAAAAATACTGTCTCCAGGGAATACAGCAATAACGATCTTCATAGTTCTGCCTGGAGGAAGATTCCAACGTTTGAAATAAACACCATCTTCATCTATTTCTAAATAGTCATCAATTCCATAACCTTCTTCACCTGGCTCGTCAGTATCACCAGTATGAGATTGAGCACCATAGAAACCAAAAAGGTATCTTGTATCAGTACCATTTGGATCTGCTTCAATCTGAGCATTTGGATATGCTCTAAGGTCGATCACTGCCGCTTCATCCGGATTTCTTCCTGTTATTAACCAGTATTTTTCATTAGCTGTTAAGTTGGATGTTGAAGAATAATGATGTGGTTGCCAATCATCAGGACCATAGCCTACATCCCATGTCCAACAAGCAAATTCAAGTTGATCCGGATCCGGTGTACAAACACGAGACCCAACAAATCCGTTGGTCAGTCCACCATCTGTATCTTGATCATAAGTATATGCAAATTCATATCCATCACCGGGAACGTAACTACTTAAATCATCCGGTGCTATTGCAGAGCCACCAAAAGATTGCGGTCCTACATCAGAATCCATATAGATACCCATAGCGCAGTCATATAGTGTATCCTGCTCATTCATATTAGTAATGTTGAATTCAACATAAACTAGGTTTTTGATATAATCATAACTCCACTGATAACTCATTTGACGTACTCTAATATTAAGTGGAATATGTGTATTTGAACCTGAATCAGAATCATAATCTCTATCAGGATCTGGATTACCATTTTCAAAAGGACTATAGTCATAATAGTATGAAACGAAATCTTGCTCAGAGACAGGATACCCATCTTCATCTGCAATGCCATCATTATCATCATCAGATGGTTCGGAGAAATTATAACGATCATTTGAATCATCACTAAGATCTACAAACCCAAGTGGGAACCAGATTGACTGGTTACCTTCATCAGTAATAAAATCAATTCCATGAACTACTTCTGAATTATGAAGCCAATTACCACCATAAACGGAAAAAACATCTGGCAACTCATCACTAACTCTAAATGGGAATGCATATCCTAAAGGATCTTCATCAATTAATCCATCATTATCATCATCAACACCTTTTCTTTGATCTCTAATAGATGCTGTAACTGTTTTATCCTGATAATTATGTTCTGTATATTGTGATCCAAGATGAGAAGCTTCTAGTGGGTTGTAGGCTGGTAAAAGTTCATTAAGACTCCTCCATCCATCAATACCGATACTACATAAAGTATCAACCACTACTTGTAAAGAATCATTCCAGAGAGGATCACTTTCAAGCACATAATCATCGTCTGCGTCCGGCGGATAATTAAGCCAGTAATATTGTCTTCCCAAATAATCTCTTTTGATCTTTTTCGCACCAAACCACAATCCGCCAGCAAACAAATAATCAATAGAAGAACCTCCTGGATATTCAAGTGATGGCCACTCTTCTCCAAATGATCCGAAGAAGCCATAATTACTCACTCGTAACCAGATGTTTCCTATGTTGTGTACTTCTGAGGCATCAAATTTTTTATCTGACACAGATCCTGCGTAAGTTCTGGCAAATGCACCCACAGCAAACACGATAAGAAGCATTAGAATTATTAATACTTTTAGTTTACTAATATTCATATAAAATCCCCCAAGATTTTTTAATTTAAATAAAAACCAACTGGGAAGGTAACCCAGCAGGCAACAGGTTTTCCACCACTTTTTGCTGGTGAGAATTCCCAATTCTTTACACTTTTTACAGCTACTTCATCCAGTCCACCAGGACCCGACATTAATGATTTTAATATCTCAATAGCACCAACAGTACCATCAGTAAAAACTTCTACTTGCAGTATCACTTCACCTTCTATCCCGGCATTTTTTGCAAACACAGGATATTCCAACGGAGCCTTCCTAATTGGAAAAGGTTCATCTTCATAGATTGCGAATTTTGAAGTTTGACCCAGAATTTTCTCCTGAATTTCTTCATACGGATCTAAAGAAGTTACACCGATTGTTTCAATAATTTCGATATCTTCATCATCTTCACCATCAAGATCTTCTTCGATAACTATTTCAACAACAGGTCTTACTGTCTCTTCAGGTGGTTTAATTCTCTCTTTTATTTCGGGTGGGATATCAACCGCATCTATAATATTTATAGTTCTATCGTAAGGTTTCACTTCAATTTTTGGTGAGACAATAAAAGCAAACAATAAAATCAATATAGCTAAACTTACAGATTTATCATAATAACTTTCTGCGATATCTTTCCAATCAAATATTTGTTTTTTCATATTTCACCTACCTTTGCAACTTAGCTTCAAAATATACGCGCAAAGTTTGAGCCTCGCGTAATTGATTCAAGATGTCAGACATGATACCATAACTTGTATCTTTATCTGTTCTGAAGCAAGTTAGCACATTAAAGTCATCTGCTAATTTCTTTTGCATTACGTACTTTACATCAGGTATGGAAACTACGAAATCATCAATCGATATCAATCCACTTTTATTCACATAAATAGTAGCTGAATGATTACGTGGAATTTTTTCAATACTTACAGCTTTCGGCATTCTTACGGGTATTCCTTTTTCTCTAACAAACACAGTAGAAACCATGAAGAATAAAAGAAGTAGGAAAGCTATGTCTGACATAGATGCAGTAGGTATTGCAGTTTCTGGTCTTGCACTTTTCTTAATATTAGCCATAATACCTTCCTAGTTTGTTGACAAAGAAATTTTTTCTGCACCAGAGGCTTGAAGCTTATCTAAAGCTTTAACCATATACTGGTATTTACTTTTTCTATCTGTTTTAAGGGATATAACCATATCTGGATTATCTTTTACAATATTATGGATGGTTTTCTCTAATTCATTCATTGGAACGATTTGCTCGTTTCCACCTGAGATAAGAGTAATTTGTCCATCCTTATCTATCCAGATCTTTGTAAGATTCTCATCTTTTAGTTTAACCTTTTTTTGTGTACCATCAGATACAGCAGGCAAAACTATCCCTAATCCCTTTTTTATATCAAACTTTGTAGTAGATAGAAAGAAGACAAGCAGCAGAAAAGCAACATCAGACATTGATGCTGTGGGAATACCTCCCAGATCTTTTCTTTTTCTGCGTAACACATTTGCCCCCTATTTATTTTCTACAAGAGTTTCGATCATTTTTTCAGATCCTCTTTGCATATCCATTACAAGTCCGTCTACCATGCCGAGGAACATATTATTAAAGAACTGCATTGGAATAGCAACAGCCAAACCAGCAGCTGTAGTAATAAGAGCAATTTGGATTCCTGTAGCAACAATTGTTGGCTCAACTTCACCAGCAGCTGCAATATCACGGAAAGCTCTGATCATACCAACGATTGTTCCGAAGAAACCAAACATTGGAGCAAGGTTAATAGTTGTAGAAAGTGGAATAAATCCTTTCTCTAAAAATGCCATTTCGATAACACCAGCATTTTCAATAGCTTTTTCTACAGCATCGATACCTTTATCCACTTTAAGAAGACCATTATGCATAACGGCTGCAACTGGTCCCTTTGTTTCTTCACAAAGTTTAAGTGCTTCATCATATTTTTTTTCTTCGATAAGTGGAATAACATTACCAAGAAACTCATTAAGATTTATTTTTGCATAACTGAGAGAGATTATTTTCCAAATGATAGTTGCAATACCCCAAATTAGAAGAAGGAGCATTGGATACATTACAAATCCACCCTGAATGAACAGGTCGACTAATCCACTTCCAACAATTTTACGGGCAAACATTTCAAGCCCACCAGATTGCGAAGTTTCCTCAAATGGAACTTCTTCAACAACATCCTCAGTTACAACTTCTTCAGTAGTAACTTCTTCAACTGCAGCTTCCTCTTCAGCAACAACTTCTTGCGCAAAGGCAATCGCAGTAAACATGAAATTAGCAATTGCTAAAACCATAAATATAGCTAATAGTCTTTTCCTCATTTTATATCCTCCAAATTTATTTTTTTATTTTTTTTACCAAATATAAGTCAATCCAAACGAATAAGTTCTTCCAGCCGCAACTTTTGATGGATCTCTATCAAATTCACTATAAATAGATCCTAAATTTTGATCATAATACCCACCAGCAAGCTCTAAATCTACACCTTCATCATATGGATTTCCAGTTATTGGATAAACACTGTTAAAGTTATCTTTGTTAAATAAGTTTGAAATATTTGCATAGCATCTGATTTTCATATTTTTACCAAAACTGAAGTTTTTAGTAAATTTCAAATTTGCATTTGCTGTATGAGGAGCAAATGCACTATTAACATTTAGGTCAGGTGTATCTTCACCATTAATAAGAGAATGTGGTGTATATGGAGAACCTGAAGCAAGATTATAGAGGAAATTAATTGAGAAATCCTGAAGTGGTAGTACTGCCTCAGTGAAAGGAATATAGAATTCTTCACCTGCACCAACTTTAAAAGTAATATTAAAGTTAAAATTATGTCTAGTATCCCATTCTAAAGGAAATTCTCGCAAACTTTCATCATTATCTGTAGTAGTTTCAGAGTGATTCCCGTTTGCCCATGTTAAAGAATAGGCAGCCGATCCTGAGAAAAAGTTTGATAGGAATTTGCTTATATTCAAATCAATTCCTCGAACACTACCATAATCTTCAGAAACATATTCATTCCACTTTATCGTAGGATCTTCAGGGTCTTCTACTTCTATAGTACTAACATAATTATATACATTCTTGAAATAACCCGTGATATCCATAACATAATCATCATGAAGCTGATATTGCAGACCTGCTTCATAAGTAATTGTAGTCTGGTCTTTAAGCTCAGGATTGCCTACAATTACATTTGATCCCGGATTTGTAACAACATCTATAGGTCTACCTGTTGTAAAAATATACTGCATTTGAGGTAGTTGTCTTTGATAGTTATAAACAAAATGCAATACGCTTTTTTCTGAAATAGGGTGTGAGACACCAAGACGCGGTGAGATCATAAATTGTGGTTGGCTGAATCTGTCGCTGATTCTTCCATGGTAATCTACAGCACTCATATATTTCGCATATTCTATAGGATGTGTATCTTGAGGTGGTATTATTAAAGTACCTGTTGAATCTGCGATCTTATACGTTTCTTCATTCATGGAATTATTAGGATCAATAGATTCTAGATAAGAGCCATTGTAACTAGCTGTTTTAATTTCATAATCATCACCAAGATGCCAAACATCACAACGAACACCAGCATTAATTATCAATCCTTCCCAAACCATTGCATCTTGCAGATATAACCCACCTTGCCATGGTTCAGCCTTGTATCCATCCGTTAATCCTGATGAGGCAATTGTTGCAGCTAAAAGATCATCTCTTGAATAAAAATACGTATCACTTAGAGCAAAAGTTCCTGTTCCGGGAATTGAATCTCCCTCTAAAATAGTTGCCTCTGGTTCACATTCATTTAGATAATCTGTGTATCTGCTAACTGAAAGTTCCCAAGGATTTCTCCACTGATCTTTCTCGATCGTATGTTTAATTACTTCAAACCCCGTCTTCAAACCATGAGTTTCATTAGCTTGATATTCAACATCAGTTTTTAATTGTAACATTTTGTTACCATCGTCAATGTAAGTATTGTATACTGTACCTGGTTCAACAAAAGGAATACCCATTGGCAACCCAGTAAGTGTTTCAAATTCCCAGGTATAATCTTCAACATCGCTCACAATATTGTTATCTTCTTCAGTGAGATAGAAAATACCCTCAGTAGTTCCTAGTTGATTATCACCATACAGATTAAAATCAGACCCAGAATCCAATGCAAACCAGTCTTCTCTATTAATGTCTCTTGGTGACTGAGAAACGCTTTTCTCGTACATACTGGCTTTTACTTTAATATTTATTTGAGAACCAATAGTTTGATCGTAGGTAGCAATATATTGCCTTTGCTCTCCTGCAGTTTTAGCATAATGTTCTAAAGCATATCTCCAATTATGAGCAAATGGAAGACGATCATATTTATCACCTCGAACAGCAAAAGTAATATTCTGACGTTCATTAAATTTATACTTCATTTTCAAGTTTGCATTATAATCGTTATAGTTTCTATTGCCTGTGTTAAAACCTATAATATCTTCTCTACCTTCATAAGGATCATATTGTACATAATCTGACCAACTACTAACCAGTCCATCGAGATCTTCATATGGGTTTAAGGTGAGATAGTCTTTATATCTTGTATCATGCCAACTTCCTACAGCATTAAGATAGAAAGTAAATTTATCTCTAAGAGAAGAAACTAATGGGCTTAATACAGGTCCCCCGATAGCGAACTTTATTACATCTCTGTTGCTATTATCAGGAGAATCGATCAAGTGGTCTGAAATAGCTTCAAACTTTCCTGAATAATCACGTGAACCACTTTTGGTTACAATATTAACCATACCAGATTGAGCATTACCATACTCAGCAGTTAGCCCACCAGTCATCACATCCATATCTGCAATAGCATCAGTATCAATAGTAAGAGCAGCTCCACCGTCTACAGGGTCAGAAACTGACATTCCGTCAACAGTATAGGCCATCTCATTAGATCTTCCACCACGGACATGGATTTCACCATTATTGAGTGTAACACCAGCCTGCATTGCAATCACATCTTCGATCTGCGTAACAGAAATATCTTCAATGTCTGCAGCTGAGATAGTTTTACCTGATTGTGTTTTAGTTGGCTGAATCATTTCAACCTTACTTTCAACAACATCAAATCCTTCAATTTCTATAGCTTGTTGAGGCATTTTGAAATTTTCGATTTGAGTAAGATCTAAGCTTATCTTTACACCGGATCTTTTTTGTGTTCTAAATCCACCTCTCATACAAAATACGTCATAAACTCCAGGTGTAATATTAATAATGAAGTATGAACCATTTTCTTTGGTCATCATACCAGAAACAAGTGTTTCACCATCCATTATTGTTATATTTGCAAAGGGGATAGGATTCCCTTTCTCATCTGTTACTTTACCCGCAAGTTTTCCAGTAGTTCCGGCAGATAATATTGTTGTAAACAGAAAAGCTAACATGAGTGAAATTATGATTTTCTTAAGCATTAATAATCCTCCCTAAATTATTTATTAAATACTTTTCATTTGAACAAAAACTATATTAAAAAAAATCGTGTCAATCTATATTTTCTAATACTCCCAATTTTTTATTTCTCATTTCTTTTGGTTCCATTCATCTGTCAAGTACTTACTTATTCTCAATTTTTCAGCAATATCAAGTTCATAAGTTTCAAGGTTTTTATGGATCACAAAGTCATCTTTTATCCATTTTTCTTTGAATCCTTTAATCAGATAATTAACCGCTGTTTTGTAACTTATTGGCATTTCAAGAATTTCATTAATGCCAATTGTTTTTCTATTCAAGTACTTCACCATTCGCTCTTTCTGGTCAATCGTAAGACCTGGTAAGATCTTGGCTAACTTGCTTTGACCATGATTAAGTAAAATTGAACCATGCTGCAGAATGCAGTTATTCTTTCTAACCTGTGCACTTCCAACTATTTTTTTTTTCTGGTAGTTTAACTCATACCTAGAACTACTTGTAAAACAAGGGTTTGCTACCTGCCTTTGGTGTTCGGAAGTTAAGTTACCTTTTTCAAAGTCTACAACTATACCAATATGTTCCAGCCCTAATGCCAAAGCCTTGCTTATTTCAGAATAAGATTCGGTTATGTTCCCAGAAAGCCTACCAGAAGCAGGGCTTATGACGGAATAAGTTACTTCATCATCATGAAGAACCAGTCTTCCACCGGTTGGTCTCCTCACAAAGCCAAAACCATATTCCTTTAAAGCCATAAAATCAACCTCTTTTGATACTTCTTGATTATAACCGCAAGATACTGTTGAAGGATCCCATCCATAAAATCTTATTGTAGGAAGAGACCTTCCATCTTGTATGCTTTCAAATATGGCTTCATCGATTGCCATATTCTCAGCTGGGCTCAATTTTGAATTAATTAAAAACCGCCACTTCACAAATTCACCTTTTATATTTCTTAACAATTATAATGCATTTAATATTCCTTATAAATGCAATTATGCACAACAGCCCTAAACCTGCTTAAAGTAAGAGTATTCAGTCAATACTTCTCATTCTATTATTTATGTTTAAAACAACATTCTGCGGAAAGTGTTCCGCAGAATGTTGTTTTAAACAGTCAATTTATCTATTCGACAACTCCACCAATTTTTGGGTCTATTTCTTCAATAATGTTGGCTTCATTTTCCTTAACTTTCGTTGTTAATCCAAGATCTTTACGCAGCTCTTCATAAAAAATAGCCTGAGAAGTTAACATGTAAGGATACAGCCAAAGAATACCAATCCCAAAAGTAAGAACACAAAGTAATGCCCAGCCAATAAAGCTTAGATCCAGATAAAATAACCTTGCTTTATATCCGTTCATCATTTCTTTACTTTTTCTTAAAGCTTCCGAAACACCAATTTCAGGATTATCTATTAAAAGATAGAGCGACATTCGGTAGGAATATGCTGCTACTATTCCTGGAACAATCAGCAACAGCATCCATAAAAAAATAAATAGATTCATTAGCAGATATACACCCAATGTTTTTCCAAACAAACCTAAATTTGGCCCTGAAAAAGTGAAAGCCTTGAATAGCAAATTAAAATCACCGATCTTCTCTCTGATTAGGGTTAAATAGTAAAGGTACAAACCAAATAAAAGTGCACCCATTATAAGAAATACAACTCCATAAGCCGAGCCAACAACAGATATTATACCGCTGAATATCATGCTTGCTAGTATTGCGTTTAGCCAATTACCCGTTAAAGATTCGCGTGCAAAACTTCTAATTGTTGAACTATTATTCATATTCCCTCCTTAGAAACAAATACTTTTTTCTACTTTTTTCTTTCTTGATAAAATATTATTCATGCTAATATTTTTAAGTTTTTCCACACTAAATGATTCTACATTAAAGGAAGCTGTAACAGAGCCAAATATCATTGCATTTTTAATTGTTGTTTCTTCTATGTTGCCAACAGAAGCTATGTAACCCATAAATCCACCTGCAAAACTGTCACCAGCACCTGTTGGATCAACAACATCTACAACAGGATATACGGGAGCAAAAAAGATGAAATCATTAGAATATGCAAATGAACCATACTCACCACGTTTTACAACAATCAGTTTTGGCCCCATCTCTTTGGCTTTTTGTGCAGCTTTATAAATATTATTTACATTAGTGAGCATTTTCAATTCATCTTCATTAATAAATAAAATATCAACATTATTTATAACTTCTATCAATTGTAATCTTGCGCCCGTTATCCAAAAATTCATTGTATCACAGGCAGTAATTTTGGCATTATTCATTTGCTTTAGAACTTTTAGTTGTAAAACCGGATCGATATTACCTAAAAATAAATAGTCACAATTTCTGTTACCATCACACAGTTCTGGATCAAAATCAGCAAAAACATTAAGTTGGGTATCAAGTGTTTCTGCTTTGTTCATATCATTATAAACACCAGACCAATGAAAAGTTCTACCGGGAACAACTTTCAAGTCTGTAGTATCGATTTTGTTCCTATTAAGAAGTTCAAAATGCTCTTTAGGAAAATCCTCTCCCACAATTCCTACAATATGACTATTGCAGAAATTTTTGCTAACCATCGAAGTATAAACAGCTGAGCCACCCAAAGACTGCTCAACTTTCCCAAATGGGGTTTTTACATTATCTAAGGCAATTGAACCAACTATAAGTAAGCTCATTTAATCTCCTGAACATTAATTGTATCTGCTTTAGTATTTGTTTTCCAACTTCTAAATTTTTCCGGATCCGGATCTGCAAAGTATTTAATGATTATGATAACAAAAATAAGAGCAAGAATTCGAACAATAAAGTTTATCCAGGAAGAACTTCGCATATTCCTGTGTTCCTGGCGTCTTTTTTCTATCTCCTCTTTAAATTCTTTCATAAAATTATGTTAAGCTATCTAATAATCCTTGTTTAAATCTTCGTAAACCTTCTTTAATGTTTTCCATACTTGTAGCATATGAGAACCGTACATATTTATCAGCTCCAAATGCAGAACCGGAAACAATTGCGACTTTATACTCTTTAAGAAGATATTCACACATCTTCACACCGTTCTTAATGCCCAACTTGTTATTGTGTAGGTAATAGGAAATATTTGGCATTGCATAAAAAGCACCACGAGGAAGACGACACTTTACGTTGGAAATTTTATTCAATTCATCAACAAGAAAATTACGGCGTTTTTGGAATTCATCGCGCATTTCAGCTATGCTCCCATCACACTCACTTAAAGCTACAATAGCTGCTTTTTGTGTTATTGAATTAACACAGGAAGTTGAATGACTTTGAATTCTGGCCGCACGATTAATAATATCTTTAGGCCCCGCAGCATAACCAAGCCTCCAGCCAGTCATAGCATAAGCCTTAGAAACTCCATTTATAACAACGGTATGCTCGCGAACCTCATCACTTATCGTAGCTATTGAGACATGTTTTTTCCCATCATAGATCAACTTTTCATATATTTCATCTGAGATAATCATAATATTGTGTTTCACGCAGACAGCAGCAATTTTTGCCAGTTCCTTCTTACTGTAAATGGAACCAGTTGGATTATTAGGTGAATTCAAAATAAGAGCTTTAGGATTGCTTAAAGATTCCAATGCTTCTTCCAATTGCTCTGCTGAAATTTTAAAATTGGAAGCTGCACGGGTAGGAAGTAATATTGGGAAAGCATCAACCATTTCTACTTGAGAAGTATAACTCACCCAATAAGGAGAAGGAATTAAAACTTCATCACGTGGATCACAAATTGTCATCAACACAAAAAAGATTGAAGCCTTTGCACCTGGAGAAACCAGAATATCACTTGGATCGCAATCAAGATGATTATCACGTTTTAATTTTGCAGAAATAGCCTGCCTTAACTCAAGAATACCCGAAGAGGCAGTATATCTCGTAAAGTTATCATTAATTGCTTTATGAGCTTCATCTTTAATGTAGTTTGGAGTATTAAAATCTGGTTCTCCAACACCAAAATTGATCACATTAATACCATCTGCTTTCATTTGTTTAGCAAGAGATGATACCGTAAGAGTTGGTGATGCCTTTATAGCCTTTGCTCTGTGAGAAATTTGAATCGCCATTTTCATTACCTCTATATTTTTTATTAGCCTTCAACAACAAGTTTAGAAAGATCTGCAACCTGTAAGAATAGTTCCCGAATGCAAAAAAGAATATTGTATCTGTTCTGTTTGATCTTAACATCTTCTACATTAACCAAAACTTCATCAAAGAATTTATCTATAGTACTTCCATAATTAACCAAAATTTCCAAGATCTTCTTATAATTTTTTTTAGGAAGAAGTTCTTTGATCTCTTCATCCAGTTCTAGATATTGTGCGTAAAGTTCTTGCTCCATTCTCTCTGTAAGCATTTCCTTATTAACAATTAAAGTTGGTTTTTCATCAGCAATAATATTAGAAACACGCTTAAATCCAAGAACAAGCTTAATGAAATCTTCCTGCTTTTTTAATCCCTGCAGTGCTTCAGCTCTGTTAATAAGATCAGGAATATTAGAGTGATCTATATGCATAACGCTTTCAATAATATCGTAATCAATTTGCTTTTGTTTAAGAAGCCAATTCACACGCTGTTTAAAAAAATCATAAACTACTTCTTTATTATTCTCAGGCTTATCTAGTCTGTCTTTTAATAATTCAAAAGACACATCTATCAATTTATGAATATCAAGCTCAAATTTATTGTTGGAAATTATCTGAACCACACCATTAGCAGCACGCCTTAACGCAAATGGATCTTTCGATCCAGTTGGTATCATATCTACCCCGATAATTCCGCAGATCGTATCGATCTTATCTGCAATTGCAACCACAGAACCAGCTAAAGACATCGCATTATCTCCATTCATATAATGCTCTTCAATTACAAGCGCAGTCTCTTTGTTTACACCGCTTTTAAGGGCATATTGATGTCCGATATATCCTTGAAGCTTTGTAAATTCCTTCTCACCAAGCATTAGCGTAACAAGATCTGCTTTACATAAATTTGCTCCGTCTAAAGAATATTTTTTAATATTTTCTTCCAGTTTAACTTCATCACCAATAAATCTTGTTATTTGCTTAAATCTTTCTGTTTTCTCTAATACAGAGCCAAGTTTTTGTTGGAACGTGACCTCAGACAGTTTTGGCACAAACGCTTCAAAAGGCTGTGCTGTATCTTCCTTATAAAAGAACTCCGCATCTTCCAATCTGGCAGTAATCACCTTTTCGTTACCAAGTTTTATAAGGCTTGAAAATTGCGGATCTCCATTGGAAATGAATAAGAATTTATTACTGAGTTTACCATCTTTATTATTTATAGAGAAATATTTTTGATGTTCAGAAAGAGTTAAGGTTACCACTTTTTGAGGAAGTTTAAGATATTTTTCATGGAAATCTGCAATTACGGCTGTTGGGAATTCCACAAGATCTGTAACTGTCTCTAATAATTTATTGTTTTCTATTACTTTTTCATCTGAATTAATGAACAGCTCACCCATCTGTTTCTTTATTATCTCTTTTCTTTTATCACGATTTGGAATCACAAAAACGTCTGCTAACTTTCTTTCATATTCATCAATCGAGTTTATATCAATTGGGTTATCTAACTTTTGAAACCTATTACCATAAGTTATATTATTAGATGTTATGTTTTCATATTCCAGTTCAATAATATCATCATCAAATAATGCTAATATCCATCTGATCGGTCTCGCAAAAGAGAGTTTAGAACTCCCCCATTTCATTGATTTCTGAAATTTAATACCATTGATCGCTTCTTTTATTAAATTTACTAGAATGCTAGTTGCAGATTTACCTCTAATCTCTTTTTTTATGGCAATTTTATCACCTTTGGGTGTTTGCTTAATGATTATGTCACTCTCTTCTGCTCCGGCTCCGCGCAGGAAACCTAAAGCCGCATTTGTTAGCTTTCCATCGGCCGTATATGCCATCTCTTTTGTTGGACCCACACGCTGGATAACTTCATCTTTTTGTTGTGATTGAAGTGATGTAATCTTAATTGCAAAACGACGCGGAGAAGAAAATAGCTGTAACTCATCATACTCAAGATTTGCCTTTTTTAAATTTATTTCAAAATGATCTTTAATTGTTTTTATTGCCCCAGCAATATACGCTGCTGGAATTTCTTCTACGCCAAGTTCAAACAGAAAATTCTTTTTATCCATTTATTCCTCATAAAAAAATTTTGGTCATATTTTTGAACCGAATTTTGTTGTCTAATAATTTTTAGTGAAGTATTTAGTTTTTCTAAAATAAAAGCAAGATATGTTGATTTTAAGATCTTTTGCACTTGAAATGATTTCTTATTCTCTAGAATAAATATTTTACTGAAATCTGATTTACGAATCCAAGATCTCCATAAGAGACAATCGCGTAATCCATTATCAAATTGTATTTATTAAGATCAAATCCTGTTCCAAAAGACATCCCAGACAGAAAATCATTTTCTCCACCTGTTGCCCAATCGGATGCATTTGTTTTATAGCCAGTTCTTAATGCTAGCATTGGATGTATTTTATATTCTATACCGATCTTTCCGAAAATTTCATTATCTAAGGGTTTATAAATATCTACAGTTGTGTAAAATTTTTCTTTTGGATGGTAATTAAACCCAACAGTTAAAGTTGTTGGCATAACCTCTTCATATTCATTATTTGTATAATATGTTAATTGCTTACCAATATTTCTTATAGCAATTCCAACTTTTATATGCTCATTCGTAGATTGATGCATAATACCAGCATCAAAAACAACAGCTGATGCAGATTTATCATCGAGTGATTCCTGAATGAATTTCACATTGATTCCAACATCCAGTATATCTAATAGATATCGAGCAGCACTAATTCCAAAAATGAAATCAGACATTCCAAAAGTACCACTTGTTTCTTCATATTGTCCCATCTCATCTGCAATTGTACGATCTTCTGTTGCAGAAAGCCCTTTTGCAAAAACAGCAAGAGAAGTTTTTTCGTTAGTTGGATATACATAAACTGCCGAGCCGCAATTTATTCCATCAAGATAACTCATATATGTTAATGATGCCTGTGGAGAATTAACTTGTACAAGCCCAGCAGGATTAAAGAAAACAGCATCTGCATCATTAGAAAGGCCGGTATATGCATTTCCCATCGCAGAAGCTCTGGCAGAGTAGTTAACCTTTAAAAAAGTAAAACCACTTGTTCCGGCATTTTCATTTTCGGCAATTAATAAAACCGAAAATAGTAATATTGTTATGAGTATTAAATATTTCTTCATATTTTAATCTCCTCAAGAATTTCAAAAAGTTCGTCTTTTGATTTTGCATTAAAAAGCACTTCTCTATTTTCATCAACTCTAAGAAAGTTTGAAATTCCACTTAAAACTTTCATATATTCTTCTTTTTCATTTTCGGGAACTGCTATCATAAAGATCACTTTTACATTTTCATCGTCAACCGAGTTAAACTCAAGTTCATTGTCAAGCACATAAACAGCTATATTTATTTCTTTCACAAGATTTGATCTGGCATGGGGAATAGCCACTTTTCTTCCGATACCTGTAGTCATTAAATTTTCACGTTCCATTATCGCTCTAAAAAAATCATCAGCAGAAACTATCACTTCTTTTTTGTATAGAAAATCCACCATCTCTTCCAGACAGCTTTTCTTATCAAAAGCGTAATAATTTTGTACTATCAAATCTCGTGAAAATATACCCATACAATAACCTTCTATGCGCATGACAGCTTTATAAAACTCCTCCATTTATTTACTTGACTTTAAATAGTCAATTTTTTTTTGTGATGCTCTAAATTGGATAATGGAGAGGAATTAAATTATGAATCACAGAAGTATTAGAAAAAAAACAATTATCACTTTAGTCGCAATATTTACCTTTTTATCTTTATTTGCCGCTACAGAAGTAGCTGATTCAACAGTTGTAGCAAAATACCAAGACAATGAAATCACAATGGGTAACGTAAACAAACGTCTTTCTCAAATACCCCCTATGTATAAAGCTAAATATGATACTGCTGAAGGGAAAAAAGAACTTCTTGATATTATCTGTACAGAAGAGATATTTTACTTAGAAGCACTAGATCAGAAAATCATGGAACAAGATGATTTCTTTGAAAGAATTGCCGATCAAGTAAAGAACACATATTTCTCTGAGTATAGAAAAGATCTTCTTAAGGATGCTATCTCTTTTACAGATGAAGAGAAGAGAGCATATTTCAAAGAGAATCATGATCAATATAAAGATCGCACATTCGAAGAAGCAGAAAAAATGATCGAAGCAAAATTAAAGCCGGAAAAAGAGAATGCAATCATCGAGAAGAAAAGAGAAGAACTCTTTGTAAAATATAATGTTATAATCAATTATGATATTTTACCACAGATTAATACACTAGCGCCAGATAGTAATGAAGTAATAATGAATGAAAAGATCATTACATCTTCAAATACTTTAATAGATAGGAATGTAGGAGATCTAGTAGAGCACCTCGATATTCTTTCAAAACGTGTTCAAATCTCACTGCGTACTGATGATGGGAAAAAACAATATATCGATAGATTGGCAAAATCTGATGTCTTCTATTTAGATGCTTTAGAAAAAGGGTACGATAAAAATCCAATGCTTAAAGCTACAATAGAGCAAATCGAACGAAATATGGCTCTGCGAACTGTTTATAATAAACTTGTTGTTGAATCAATTGATACAAGTGATAAGAAGTTGAAAGAGTACTATAACGAGAACATTAAAGAATTTAGTTCTCTTGCACATAGAAAAATTCAAACTTTTGGTTTTGAAACCAAAAAGACTGCTACAAAAATGCGTAAAACAGTTAAAAAACTTATCAAGAAAAAGAAAGAGGAAGAGATCAAAACTCTTATCATAGATAATTCTGTTTATGCTAAGGGGGATGGAATTTTAGATCATATTTATGATAACGGTATAATCCCGGGAATGGGAAAAGACCAAGTTTATTGCGATATGGTTTGGGACACAGACCCAAAAGATCTTAGCAAAGTATTCCAAAATTCTAAAGGCATTTATGTATTCTTTAGAATATTAGAAGATGTTGTAGCAATTGCAAAACCATTTGAAGAAGAGAAAGATAGAATAAAGAAAACATTTATGAGAACTCTTTCTAAAGAGAAATTTGAAAGTGTTAAACAAGAGCTCGAAACAAAATATGCACTTGTTACTTATCCAGATAAAATGGATGTAAGACTTACTGCAGAAGAGTATTTCAATAAAGCTGAAGCTGCTCAAAAAAGAAGACGATTCAACGATGCAATATTCTATTATGATGAAGTAATGAAATATCATAAAAACAATAAGGATGACTACAAAGCAATGTTCATGAAAGGATTCCTTTTTGCAGAAGAACTTAAAGACACAGAAAAAGCAATCGCACTATTTGAAGAGTTCCTTACTTTGTATCCAGAAGGAGATCTTAGCGAATCAGCTCAATATATGCTTTCATCATTAAAAAACAAAGAAGATATGATCGAATCAATAGATTTTGAAGACAAATAGATTATAAAATCAAAAATGAGGAGGTTGCATGTTTTACAGAGGAGATAAGCTAAAAGAAGTATTTCTCAAAGCAAAGAAAGAAAGATTTGGTATTGTCGCATCTAACGTTGTTTTTGATAGTGCAATTAGGGGAGTTGTTCAGGGTTATGAGGCTCAAAGATCCGATGGACTTCTTCAAATGAGTTCCGGAGCTGTTAAATTTGCTGCCGGTGATACAAAAGATATTGAAGCCGGTGCTCAAATGATATCTTCGATGATCAAGATCATCTCATCTCAATATAAGAATTCTGGTGTCGGACTGCATATCGATCATGCTACCCCAAATTATTTTGATTTTGTAGTGTACTGCATAGAAAATGATCTGGTTTCTTCTGTAATGATCGATGCTTCAAAAGAAGATTTTGAGGAAAATATTCGCATTTCTAAAGAAGTTGTGGCTATTGCTCACAAACATGGAGTTTTAGTTGAAGGTGAAATTGGTTACATTAAGGGAGCTGAAGACGAAATAGTTTCCGATACAGAACTTTATACTTCACCATCTGAAGCTTTAGAATATGTTAAGAAAACCGGAGTTGATCTTTTCGCTGCTTCTGTTGGCACAAATCATGGTGTTACAAAAGGTGCTCAAATCACGCTAAAACTTGACCTCATAAAAGAGATCGATGATCTGCTTATAAATAATAATGTTGAGACGGGTATCGTTCTTCATGGGGCATCTGGGTTAACTGCTAAGCAGCAAATAGATGCAATTAAGAACGGTGTTGTAAAGATAAACAAAGATACTCGTTATCAAATGGAATTTGCTAAGTCAACTCAAGCTTATTGGGAAAAAGAAAAAGATGCGATAGTAAGACCACAAAATATAAACGAAGCAGATTATACAATCGATAAAAGCCGTTTTGACCCTCGCAAATGGCTTATTCATAGTGAAAAAGCTATGCAAAATGCAGTAGAAGAGCTAGTTCAAATTACCGGTAGTGCCGGAAAATCAATCTTACTTTAAAGGAGAAAAGATGAAAAATATTGCAATTAACGGTTTTGGAAGAATTGGAAGACTTGTTTTTAGAGGTTTTCTTAATAATGAAAATTATAAAGTTGTTGCTATAAACGACCTTATGGATATAAATTCGCTTGTATATTTACTTAAACACGACTCTGTTCATGGAATTTTAGATAACAAAATAGAAGTTAAAGAAGGTGCAATTGTTGTTGATGGAGTTGAAGTTAAGGTATTCAGCGAAAGAAATCCTGAAGATCTTCCTTGGAAAGAATTGGATATTAGTGTTGTTGTTGAGTCAACAGGTATTTTCCGTTCAAAGGAAGGTGCAGCAAAACATCTTAAATCCGGTGCGAAGAAAGTAATCATATCTGCTCCTGCAAAAGGTGAAGTAGATGCTACAATAGTTCTGGGTGTTAATGATGAAATACTAAAAGCTGAACATACAATTATCTCAAATGCATCATGTACAACCAACTGTCTTGCTCCTGTAATGAAAGTTATCACAGACAACTTTACTGTTGAATCTGCATTAATGACTACGATACATTCTTATACAATGGACCAAAGACTTCTTGATTTCCCACATAGCGATTTAAGAAGAGCACGTGCAGCTGCATTAAATATTATCCCTACAACTACAGGTGCTGCAACTGCAACTGCAAAGGTAATTCCTGAACTTAAAGGGAAAATTGATGGAATGGCAGTAAGGGTTCCTACACCAACAGGGTCTTTAGTTGATGTTTCAATTATTGTAGATAGAAAAACCTCTAAAGAAGAGATAAATAAATTAATGAAAGCTGCTTCCGAGAACAGAATGAAGGGAGTTTTAGAATATGTTGAGGGACCAATTGTTTCTACAGATATTGTTGGAAATCCTGCTTCTTCCGTTTTTGATGCAGACGTTACTATGGTTAATGGCAACTTTATTAAAGTACTCAGTTGGTATGATAATGAAGCCGGTTATGCAAACAGAGTTGTAGACCTTGTACAATATATCTCTGAACTGGAATAATTTATGCATAATGTTTCCATTATGAAAGTGGATAAAAAAATAATATTGATAATAAGCCTGCTTTCTGCAGGCTTATTGCTATTTGCAGAGAGTTTAACAATTGTTAATGCTGAGCAGATTGATAGTTCAAAAGAAACTATAAACAGAGAAAATGTTATTTTCTTAGAAGATTTTGAAGATGGGATTGATTCTTGGGAAACATTAGATACTACTGATCCGGGTTCTTTTTGGAACACAACTACATTCAATGCTTTTGGCGGTTCCGGAAAATCATGGCGCATGGCAAATGTTAACATTTCACCTGATGGTGGTTACGAAGATAGCTGGTATCAAGTTTTAGATACACCTGCAATAACTCTACCTGCTTCAGGAAATTTGACTATTGTATTTGATCAATTTAGAGCGATAGAAGAATTAGGAACTAACGGTGAATTTGATGGATGGGACGGTTTTAATGTTCGCATAAGAAATGCCACACAAGATTACGCAGAAGCAGAAATTTTAACAGATTGCACACCAGCTTATAACAGCTCAAGTTTATACGGTTTTGGGTTTGAACATAATGAAGATCCTGACGGAATTCCGGGAATTCCGGGTTGGGGTGGTTCAACCGATTGGACATCAACTTCCATCACAATTCCTGCTACTTACTTAGGAAGTGAAGTAATTATTAGTTTTGCTTTTGCATCAGATCCAAATACTTCTACCACATCAAATCCTGAATTAACAGGCTTGTTTATTGATAACATAAATATTGCCGGAGTATTCACAAATGATGCCGAAGATGAAACTGGATTTTTTGGGTTTTCCAACACTGCAAAAGGTGGAGACCTGTGGCATGTTCTGCAAGATCCAACCGCTCCTTCCCCACTTTATGTTCTTGGTTGTTTCGATAGTGAAACTTCACTTTACAACCCAAACATGCACAACTATATAACTAGTGATTCACTTACATTGCCAGCAGAAAGCAACATATATTTTGATATGAAAATAAAAACTGAGTTAGATGACAATTCATATCCAGATTGCGATTATTTTTCTGTGGAAGTAAAATATCTTGTAGCAATTTATCAGAATCCATATATTGAAATTTGGTCTAATTGGAATTCAATTTCAAATCCATTTGGAGAACCAGGAATCGAGAATGTTGTATTTACCGGTTCAGTTGATAATTGGTCTTATTTCTCTGCAAATTGGAGTGGTTACAACGATCTCTCGCTCTTGGCTGATGAGATCATTCAGCTTCGTATTGGATTGCATACAAATGATGATGATCCAACCGGATTTGGCTTAATGATTGATGATATTACGCTGTCGGATACAACTTATACCCATGCAGAAAATCATATTGTTCCAACCTCTGATATTGCGATGTACAACTACCCAAATCCTTTTAACCCAACAACAACAATAGCATTCAATTTAACAGAAGATTCTAACATTGAACTTTCTGTGTATAACATTAAAGGGCAAATGGTTAAACAACTTGTAAGAGATCAGCTTTCTATGGGTAAACATACGGTAGTTTGGAACGGAACTAACCAAAATAATCAGCCTGTAACTTCTGGGATCTATCTTTACAAATTAAAAGCCAATGGACGTTATACAAACACAAAAAAGATGATCTTACTTAAATAACCAAACTTTGCAAAGCTTATCTTTTAAGAATTACTTTAATTAAAGTTTTGCAAAGTTTTTGTTTATAGTTCTTGTTCCCCGTCACTCTGTGAATTCTTCTTGCAGAACCTCTTAACAACTCAACATTCCAACTATTAAGCAAAACAAGCTATTTTCTATTTGACATATAATTCTAATTAATTTACTTATTATTATTAATTAATATAAGTGAGAATAAAATGGCATTAAGTAGAAACATTGAAATAATTAGAGAAAAGATACATAAAGCTGCAGTTAAGGCAAATAGGAATCCTAAAGATATCAAGCTTCTTGCAGTAACAAAAACAAGAACAATTCAGGCAATTGAAGAAGCACTTTCTTATAACATTGAATTTATCGGTGAAAATAAAGTTCAGGAAGCTGAAGACAAAATACCAACCTTAATAGGTAAATTTAATGAATTCCATTTCATTGGTCATTTACAATCCAATAAAATTAATAAATTAATGAAGCTAAAACCAACTCTTATTCACTCAATAGATAAATTCTCAACAGCTAATAAATTGAATAACTACCTTAAACAAAATTCAATTACTCAGAATGTTTTAATTGAGGTAAATACATCTGGTGAAGAGAGTAAAAACGGCATTACACCAAAAGATACTGAGGAATTCATAAAAACAGTAAGCCAGTTAGAAAACGTTAAGATAAAAGGATTAATGACCATAAGCATGTTCACGCATGACGAGCAGATAATAAGAAGCTCTTTTAAAAAACTAAGAGAATTATTTACAGAAATAAACACACTGGAAATTCCCAATACAGAAATGGAATTCCTTTCTATGGGAATGACAAATGACTTTGAGATCGCCATTGAAGAAGGTGCTAATATTGTTCGCATCGGCACAGCAATTTTTGGTGCTAGAAATTATTAAAGGGGAGATAATATGTTATCGATAATTGCCTTTGCAGTTTTACTTATAATCTCATATTTACTTGGATGTTTATCAACAGCAAAAATACTTGCTAAAACATACAAAAGTATGAACGTATACAAGGTTGGAACCGGACACCCGGACACACAAAATATTTACAATAATATAGATAGAACACTCGGTATTTTTACTGGAATTGTTGATTTTGGTAAGATGTATTTCTATATCGTTCTACTTAGCTTCTTGCTTAACTATCCACCAATTACAGATATTATTGGAAATATTGGAACAAATAACCATTTGCTGGTCTTAGGATTTTTCATGATTATTGGGCACTGCCTACCTATTACTCATCGCTTTAAAGGTGGTCGAGGATTCTTTACTTATATCGGATTTATTCTCTACTTCGCTCCATATCCTATGATGATTATTACTGTTCTGGCAATAATACTTGTTATGGTTTTTAAGCAAATGCGCTTTGCTCAATATATGGTTGTTATGCTACCACCATTTGTTAATTTCTTTTTTGAAGATGATTCATCTTTTCTGGCAAAAATGTTCATTGCGGCTCTGTTAATGGGAATCATGAACTTTATAGTATCAAAAAAATTGGGTGAAATATAGTGTTTAGAATTAGAAATCACCTCATCCGGCTTCACAAACTCAGCCACCATCTCCTGCGTAGAGAAGGGGAAGAGAGACAATAGCTTTACCGTAACTTTATGGAGAGCAATTTGTAAGGTTCGTCAGGATGATAATAATTTTTCAAACTTGAATAAGGGGAAATTATGATAGAAAGAACAAAATTCAATGATGTTGAATTAGTTTCGTTTGGTAATGAAACCAAAGCTGAACGTAAACTACTAAAACAATTTGTAAATTATCATTGGGAACTCTATAAAAATGAACCTCAATATATCCCACTTTTAGATTACGAATATTTAGGCTTCAAATTAATAGGAATGACCGGATTCTTTGAGCCTAGAAATCTATTTTTTAAACATGCAGAAATGCGTTTTTTTATGGTTACAAAGAATGGGGAAGTGATTGGAAGGTGTAACGCATTTGCAAACTACAGGCATAACGAAAAATGGAATGATAAAGTCGGCTTTTTCGGGCAGTTTGAGTGCATTGAAGATGAAAATATTGCAAAAATTATAACCGATGCTGCAGTGAGTTTTTTAAAAAACTTGGGAATGGATACAATTCGAGGACCGCAAAACTTACCCGTAAATGATGCAACACCCGGGTTCCTAACAAAAGGATTCGATACAAGGCCTGTAATGTACTATCATTATAATAAACCATATTATTCTTCTCTTGTAGAAAAGTTAGGATTTAAACCGGTAAAAAATGTGCTCTCTTGGGAACAAGATCCTAGCCTTCCGATGGAAGATAAGCTGGAGAGATTGGGTCAGAAAATAATTGATAGATATAACGTCACAATCGAAGACTGGGGAGATCGTCCACTTGATATTCGAAAAAAGGAAATGCTTGAAATTTACAACGCAGCGTGGAATGATAATTACGGTTTTGTTCCATTTACACAGGAAGAATTCGATCAAATAATTGACGATATGATGCTGATAATGGACAAAAAATTATTCATCTTCCTGTATATAAAGGGAGAAGCTGCTGCTTTCTTTGGCGGTGTACCAAATGTTACGGAGAAACTTAGTAGAATTGGAAAGTTCCGCCACCTGGAGCTTATAAGGGCAATTAAGCTAATTTTGGGAGCTAAGCACACAAAAGGATTCCGTCTGGGTTATTTAGGTGTCAAACCAAAATTCCGGCGCCTTGGTTTAGATGGTGTAATGTTGTGGAAACAAAAGCAATATTCTAGCACTAAATACAAATATTGTGATATGGGCTGGGTTTTAGAAGATAATAAAATTGTTATAAAATTAATTGAGATGATAAAAGGTAAAGATAGTAAAACTTACACAATTTATGAAAAGGAGATTATTTAATATATGATTAAAATTGTAAAAGTTCAAAATAATAAAGATTTGCTTAAATTCATCAAATTCCCTTTTAGATTGTATAAAAATAATTCTAGCTGGGTTGCACCACTTATTACTGATCAAAAAACGTTTTTCAATCCCCAAAAAAATCCTTATTTTAAACATTCAAAAGCTCAACTTTTCCTTGCATACAAAGGTAAGGAAATTGTCGGCAGAATATCTGCTCAAACCAATACAAATCATAATAAAATCCATAAAGATAAAATTGGTTTCTTCGGTTTCTTTGAGAGTTATGATGACCAAGAAGTAGCAAATGCTTTATTTGATGCAGCACAAGAATGGATTAGGAATATGGGAATGGATACAATGCGTGGTCCTGCAAGTTTTTCTGTGAATGATGAATGCGGATTACTAATGGATGCATTTGATAAAAGCCCAATTGTTATGATGACGTACAATCCGGAATACTACATAAAATTATTTGATAATTATGGTTTTAAAAAATCGATGGATCTGCTTGCCTATAATGCAGAAGTAAAATCCCCACCAGAAAGATTGAAAAAACTCTCTGACAAAATTGAGAAGAGAGGACATTTCACTGTTAGAAATTTGAAAACCAAAAATAAGAAGAAACTACGTGAAGATATAGAAAAGATATTCACAATTTATGAAACAGCATGGTCAGATAACTGGGGTTATGTTCCAATGTCTGCTGACGAATTTGACCTGCTTGTAGATTCACTACTTCCAATTATTTTACCAGAACTTATCTTCATTGCAGAGATAGATGGAGAAGCTGTTGGTCTTTCGGTAACATTGCCAGACTACAATTATGTATTAAAGAAAATGAAAGGGAAAATGCTACCATTCGGCTGGTTGAAGTTCCTATTTTATAGAACTAAGATACCTAACTTAAGAGTTGTGATAATGGGAGTTTTAGACGAATATAAAGGACGTGGAATCGATGTTGTGATGTATTGTAAAAGTCATGAAGTTGCCCAGAGCCATAAGATACCATTTAAGGAAGCAGAATTCTCGTGGATATTAGAAAGCAATACAATGATGAATAAAATTGCCGGTACATTAGATGCGGAAGTTTACAAAACCTACAGAATGTTTGATAAACAAATTTGAGGAGTAATTATGATAAAAATTAAACCTATTATAAGTAAAAAAGAGTTGAAACAATTTATCATGCTTCCCTTTAAACTATACAAAGATGATCCTAATTGGGTAGCTCCTTTAATAATGGATCAGAAGACCTTTTTTAATCCAAAGAAGAACCCATATTATGAACATTCTGAAGTTCAATTATTCTTAGCACTAAAAGATGAAAAAGTAGTTGGAAGAATCTCTGCCCAAACAAATACTCAGCACAATAACTTTCACGAAGATAAGGTCGGTTTTTTTGGATTCTTTGAAAGCATAAATGATCAAATTGTTGCAGATGCACTTTTTACAGCAGCTTATGATTGGCTCAAGCAAAAGGGAATGGATACAATGCGCGGTCCTATGAACTTCTCTACAAATAATGAGTGCGGATTATTGGTTGATGGTTTCAGTACACCACCGTTTATTCTGATGACACATAATCCTGATTGGTATAAGAAACTATATGAAAATTTTGGCCTTGCAAAAGAGATGGATCTGCTTGCCTATTTAATTCCAAAAAGACCAACTCCCGAAAGATTACAAAGGATTACAGAGAAATTGCAGAAAAGAGGTAGATTTACCGTTCGCGAGTTATCTTCCAAAAATAAAAAGGAATTAAGAAGAGACCTGCAAACCGTTTTTACCGTCTACACAAAAGCTTGGGAACGTAATTGGGGTTTTGTGCCAATGACCAAAAAAGAATTTGATCATGAAATTGATAGCGTGCTAGATGTTGTACGCCCGGAATTTTTCTATTTAGCTTTTGTAGATGATGAACCAGCTGGCTTTTATGTAGCTTTACCAGATTACAATCAAATACTTATTAAAATGAAAGGAAAATTATTTCCATTTGGAATTTTTCATGCACTTTTTGGGAAGGATAAAATAACAGCAATGCGCGTTGTTACAATGGGCGTAATTAAAAAATATCAGAATCGTGGAATTGATACGGTTTTTTATACTAAGAATTTCATGATAGCGAATGAACATAAAAAAATGAACATAGAAAATGCTGAAATGTCATGGATTTTAGAAACCAATACAATGATGAATCGCATTGCTACAAATCTTGGTGGATGGGTACATAAAACGTATAGAATCTGGGATAAGAAGATAAAGTAAAAGAATGAATATCCAATAACGAATGCAGAATATCCAATATCCAAGAAAAGTCGTTTGCTATTGCAAGCCGAATTTTTTCAACACGAAATGTACAAGTAGGAAGGAGAAAAGGATAAAAGAGTGAACGAAGAAAAGAAGAAGTATGATTTGCAGGAACGGTTTATTGATTATGCAGTTAGAATTATTAATCTATCTGAGCAATTACCTGAAACAAAAACCGGAAAACATATAGCATATCAAATGCTAAGGAGTGGAACTTCACCAGCAGCAAATTACGGTGAAGCTCAAAGTGCTGAATCGAGAGCTGATTTTATTCATAAATTGAAAATTTCGTTGAAAGAGTTAAGAGAATCTGAAGTATGGTTAAAAATTATAATTAAAGCAAAAATAATTCAACCTTCTACAACATTGAACGCATTAGTGCAAGAAACAGATGAGTTAATTTCTATTCTGTTCAAAAGCATTGATACTGCCAGAAAGAATAATGGACGCTAATAACATAAAACTTGATCATTGGACATTTCATGTTCAATATTGGAAATTAGTTTTTAATAAATTATGATCTCGTTTTTAAATTCAGGTATATTATTATTAAGTTCGGCTGTTATAGTTCCGATCTTGATATATTTGTTTGCAAAGAAAAAACCACATAAAGTTATTTTCAGCTCAATTAGGTTTATAAAAGAGAGCCAACAAAAACAAAAACGTAAGATCAACCTGAAGAACCTGCTTTTACTTCTAATAAGAATACTAATAATTTTATTCACAATATTAGCAATTGCGCGTCCTGCAATAAAAGCTGATTTTCTTAAAGAAGGAGATGCACACCCAAAAACGGCAATCGCTGTGATAGTAGATAATTCTTACAGTATGAACTACCTGGTTGATACGAAAACCGAGCTAGAGAAAGCAAAGGAAATAACAACTCAAATAAATACTATGATCAGCGAAAATGATAACACAATATTACTTACATTAAACAGCAGTTGGAACGATATTCATGGTGGAATTAATATTGGAAAATTACACGACAAAGTGGTAGATGAGATAGAAATTTCTGCGCAGATAATGCCACTGGAAGATGTTCTAAAGATGGCAGAAGAAAAGCTTAGAGAGACGCATCTTCCTAATAAAGAAATCTATTTAATTACAGATATGCAAAAACAGGAACTAGATATTGAATTGGAGTTCCCAACCTTCTTCATCCCCACTTCATCGGCTGATGACAAAAATAATATAAGTTGTCAGAATGCAAACATAAGGCACGAGATAGTGAATAGAAGTATGCAGAAACAAATCGAATTCGAGGTTGTGAATCACTCAGAAGAACCACAGCAGGATGTGATCTTTGAGCTGTTTATTGATGGGAATACGACCGCACAGAAGGCTACCGACTTATTTTCTGAACAAATAAAGAGAGTCTCGCTGCCACTTGAGATTGAAGACCCCGGCTGGCACAGTGGATATGCTTCTGTTAATAATGAGAGATTGATCTTTGATAACCGTAACTACTTCAGTTTTTATTTAGAGCCAAATCCCTCTGTTGCACTTATTACAGATCTAAAGATTATTCCTGCAGCATTGGAATCCATTTTACAGATATACACTAATAATATCTCTTTGATTGGTGATGAAAACATCAATTATGAAAGCTTGCTAAATTTTGAGAATATTATAATTTATAGGAAGCGAATTCTCTCTGACAGGCTACAAATTATCTTGAAAAAATTAAAAGAAAATAGACATAAAATTCTATTTATTGCTAATGAAAATTTATCGGAAATTCAACAAGAATTTGTATCTGAATACTTTAATTGCGAGTTCCTAAAATATAATGATAAAAGTAGGAATTTGGATATGATTAATAAATTTCACCCTGTTACGAAACTAATAAAAGATATGAATAATATTGAGATCCGAGACTTTTGGGAAGTGAGAAGTAATTCTAATATTCTGCTCAGATCCAAAGAGTTTCCTGTAGCTTTAGAGCAGAATAATTCTATTCTCTGGCTTTTTGATATACAAAGTTTACAGAGCCCATTTCTACTCGACCCGGTCTTCCCCATTTTTGCATATAATAGCCTGCAATTTGCGAGTGGTCATAAGAGCTACTCATACAAAGTTGGTAACAGAATAGATCTGAATTCACCTGATTTGATGCTTCCGGATGGCAACATGATAACAACAAAGAAAGCTTTTTATTCACCAACAACACCTGGAATTTATGTAAATAATGATAATGCAATAGCTGTTAATTTGGATTATGTTGAAAGTAATTTTATCAGATGGGAAAACTTGAAGGTTAATAATCTCTATTTGCTTAATGATGATTGGGAAGACAAAATCTTACAATCCCGCTATGGTTTTGAATTATGGAAGTTTCTCCTAATCGCAGCTCTGTTACTTTACGTTTTAGAGATGTTGATAGTTAAAGGTGAAGAGAGGAAGAAGGGTTAAGGAGTTCGGGGTGAACGTGTTTCGAGTTGTGAGTTATCCCATAACTCTACAGTAATTCAGTTTAAACTTTTTAAACATCTTAACTACTAAATTATTTTCCAATTGACAGTTAACAATTAAATTTTCAAATTCGATTTTGCAAATAGAAAAAAGCAAAATACAGACAATAATTATTAATTTATGGAATTTAAGGATTTATGAAGCAAGCTAAAAATGAGAGCAAACTATAATGAATGAGATCATACTGAAATACAAAAGAGCAATGAAGTTACATGATTATAATGAAGCTACAATTACAAGCTACCGGCAACATTTCCAGCAATTCTTAAGATACTTCCATAATACAATGCCAGAAGAGATTCCACTCGATGACGTAAGACAATATATATTATATTTGGTTGAGAAGAAGAAGCTTTCTGCAACTGCACAAAATCAATCTATAAGTTCCATAAAATTCTATTTCAATAATATCATACATAAACCTATTGATGACTTTTATCTTCCAAGACCACGCAGACCTAAAACTATTCCTAAAATACTTAATGAAGATGAAGTTAGTAAGATATTAAAAAGCATTGATAATTTAAGAAATAGGAGCATGATATTCCTTTTGTACTCGGCAGGACTATCTCTTAGCGAATTGGTTTATTTAAGAACAACAGATATTGATTCTGACAATATGAAGATCTTTGTAAGAAGTGCTAAAGGCGATAAAGACAGGTATGTTGTTCTATCGGAAAAAGTTCTGAAGTTATTACGTAACTATTACAAAATTCACAAGCCAAAAGAATGGTTATTTGAGAGCAGCCCTGGAAGACGGTATGTAAAGAGAAATATTCAGAAAGCTTTGCAGATAGCAGTTAAGAAAAGCGGGGTCACCAAGCCGGCAACGCTTTCTATTCTTAAAAATTCTTTTGCTGTTCATCTCTTAGAAAAAGGTGTTGATATCCGGTATATTCAGCAGATGCTTGGGCATAAACATTCTAAAACTACTATGAAATATCTGCGTGTGAGTAAGAGAGATCTGAATGCTATAAAGAGTCCTTTAGATAATTTAGATGTATAAAATCGATTTGTGAGTTGCGGGTTAGAGAATTTGCTGTAGGAATGACAAGATGGATATAATTGAAACTGATGACTATATGTTAACTCCAATTATTAATGGTAGATACAAGATCGAAGTAGCTTCCTTTAAGTTTGGGAACACACATGCTGCGAAAATTCAAGGTTGTTATTTCAGTGGTCCTCAAAAAAGCTGGGTAATGCCGCAAACCAAAGAATGTTTAGAAAAGTTCCAGGGGCTATTTCCTTCCAAACCGAAAAAGGCAATACCCACTTCTGAAAAGGCTCTGAAAGACTTTAGTGATCAGCTAATCATTAAGAGATACAGCCAGAATACTATTGTAATTTATAAGGATCATATTGCAAAATTTTTTAATTACTATTCTAAGATAAATCCGCAAGATCTAACCGATGAGAATGTTAAAGATTACATGCTGTTCCTACTTAAAGAGAAGAAGATTTCTTACTCGTATCAAAAACAGGTGATAAGTGCGATAAAGTTTTATTTTGAGAAAATACTGAGAAGAGAAACAAAAAAATACTATTTTGAAATGCCGCTTGAGAGAAAACAGACATTACCTATTGTATTAACAAAAAAAGAGTTACTAGCTTTTTTTGATGAGCTTAAAAATATTAAAAACCTTGTCATATTTAAAACAATTTATTCGAGTGGACTTCGCTTGAGTGAATTAATAAATTTAAAGATTTCTGACATAGATTCAGAGATGATGCTGATAAATATTCGCGGAGGGAAAGGGATGAAAGATCGAGTTACAATTTTATCTGATGATCTTTTACTACTTTTGCGAAAATATTTTAAAGAACATAAACCAAAGACGTGGTTATTTGAGCCGTCAGACAATAAACAATTCTCACCTCGAACAATACAGAAAATATTCCATCAGGCTTTTAATAAAACTGGGATTTCTAAGCATGCAACTGTTCATACACTTAGGCATACTTTTGCAACCCACATGTTGGAAAATGGTGAAGATGTTAGGAAAATCCAGCGTCTTTTGGGTCATAAGAACATTAAAACGACAGAAATATACACTCATGTATCATCTGAAGCAATACGAAATATAAGAAGTCCATTAGATAATTTAGACTTAGAGAATGGTAAAAAATGAAGCATGCCCAAAAGTTAATGCGAACCAAAAGTTGGAGTTAATGCGAACTTTTACAATAACTATAGTTGGTTATGCGAACTTTTCTGTAGTTCGTGGCGTGCATATGTTAGCTGCAATTAATT